>WNFN01191452.1_pt2 | contig 50489 bp, 103 predicted proteins | sample 5400161 | NCBI WGS metagenome assembly WNFN01 (sample SAMN13153353, study PRJNA577476) | soil metagenome | isolation source: 80 cm saprolite on Douglas fir-dominated hillslope | place: USA:California | collected 2013-09-17 | reverse complement strand
GGTGCTGCTCCTGCAGGCCGAGCACCTCCATGCCGCCGAACACGCCGAACGAGGTCTCCGCGTAGCGCTCGAGCCACTTCGACTTGCCGTCCCACCAAGTCGGCTCGATCAGGTGCAGCAGCGACCACAGGTCTCCGACGTTTGCGGCCACCGGTGTGCCGGTCATGGCCACCCGGAAGTCGGCGTCCTCGGCGATGGCCCAGCATGCGCGGGTTTGCTGTGCGCCCGTGCTTTTGAGTTTGTGGGCCTCGTCTGCTATGAATGTTATCGGCTTGAGATCCTGTAGTTCCTTCGGAGTCTTCTGCGCCTCGGTCAGTTCCTGCTGCCCGTACCCAGCGTGGCGCGAGTGAATCCGCGCCGACTCGTAGTTGAGTACATAGACATCGGATCCGGGCGCCAGTTGCTTGCGCCGAGTGGCCGCTCCGCCGTCCACGATTGAGACCTTGAGCTCCGGAGCCCAGAGCTCGAACTCCGGTGCCCACACGCCGCGCTTGAGCGAGTTCGGGCAGACGATGACGGCCGGGAACACCGGCGCGTCCATCATCGCCAGCACCTGCAGGAAGCGGATCACCACGCCGGTCTTGCCAAGGCCCGGTTCGTTGCCGAGCAGCGACCGTTTGTTGGCCACCAGGAACGCGAGGTCCGCGCGCTGGTAGTCGTAGAGCTTGAGCGGCGCGTCCTTCTCGATCACGTCGAGGTAGGTCAGCGCCGCGCACATCTCGCCGGTCAGATCCTGCGCCTCGGCAGTGAGCGAAGAGCGGATGCCGAGCGCCGGGCTGAGCCGATCCGACATGATCCGCTGTGACCAGTCGGCCAGCCGCGGGCCGACGGTCAGCTTGTCGCCGAACTGGCCGCGCATCATGACGCATGCGGGCCAGGACAGCGGGATCCGCCAGCCTTCGTTCTTGCTGTACCGGCTGCCTGGAACCGCCTTGATCAGCGGACCCTCTGTGAACTGGCTCTGCACGTCGATCAGGCCGTTGTCGCCGATCTCGATGTACGGCATCCTCGCTCCTCCGCTCCGAATCCTCTACGCCGTGATCCTACCCGTCAGCCCCTAGTCTGTAAACTCGAACGCGTCCTCGTCGTCCATGAACTGCACGACGACGCGCAGGTGGTCGTCGCTGGCCGCCCACGGCGCCGTACCGTCCGCGACCTGGCGCAGGCGGCGTGCGTAGAGGTCGGCCGCAGCCTCTTCGATGGAGCCGAAGTACTGATAGAAGACGGCCGCCGACTTGTCCGCCACCCGCACGACGCTGAACGGCGTGATCTTCCTCCAGGGCTTGGTCTGGATCTCGTCCTCCAGGGCGTCCAGGATCTCCTCGATCGTCGCGACGCCTGCGCGGCCCACCACGTCGCCGGTGTCGCGCCGCGTGTACTGCCTGGTGCTCTTTCTCATGGTGCTCTCCTCGGTATCGATGCGAACCGGCCCGCTCCCCGGGAAGAGAGGGGAGCGAGCCGGAGTCTAACAGGGTGTCAGGACCAAGGCCATCCGTTGTTCTCCGCGCACTTGGGGCCGTAGCCGAGGCGGATGCTGATCTCGTGCGTCAGCTTGCAGCCCCTGACGATGCAGCGGCCGTACAGCGCGCCGAACTCGGAGGCCTGCTCCGCGGTCAGCTTCATCGCCGGAGTCAGCTTGGCGAGCAGGCCGGAGACGTACTCCCAGCTCTCTCCGTCCCAGATCTTCGCGTACATCCGGGTCCCGGACAGGTTCATCTGGACCTTCACGAAGTCGTCGCCCAGTTTGTAGAAGCCGTCCGAGACCGACTCGCTCGTGCTTGCCGCGGCCGGACGCGCCTCGCGCTGCTTGTACGGCGCGTTCTTCAGCGCGTCGATCAGGTTCGAGCAGATGCGCGGCTCGATTGAGCCACCGGTCTGGATCTTCTCGGCCGCGCTACGCAGCGCGGCGTCCAGGCCGCCGGCGTCGCGCTGGGCCAGCAGAGACTTCGCGAACTTCACGGCCGCCTCGCTGGCCTCGCGCTTCGGGGCGTTCCAGGATGATCCGGTGCCGGTCGCCCGGTGCAGGCCCAGCTCCTCGTGCTCGCGGCGCATGGAGACACTGGGGCCTCCGCACACGCTGAGCAGCGCGGCGATGCGCTGGGCCAGCGGGGACTCCAGGGTGACCTGCTCCGCGTGGACCTCAAGCGCCTCCCGGAGCAGTTGCTCGCGAGTCACCGTGTACGCCATCTGGATCATCTCCTCATCGAATCTGCTTCTCGATGAGCATACCGCTCAGACAGAGCTTGTAAACACATCGGGAGAGACTTCCTACAGATCGATGATGGCGATCACGGCCTTACCGTACGGCAGCACCGTGAACACCTGGATCCGGCTGGCCAGGGCGCTGATCATCGGCAGACCGCGGCCGTGGTCGGCGTCCGCGGCCGGGAACCCCGGCGGCCAGACGATGGCTCCCGGCCCGTTGTCCTGGACCGTCAGAGCGAGGCGGTCCGAGCGCACGTTGATGCGCACCACCGCCTCGCAACCCACGCCGGCGTGCGCGACCACGTTGATGACCATCTCGTTGACGATCTCCAGTGCGGACCACAGCGGGTCCGCGGCTACGCGGCCGGTCAGCACCGCGCGGACGAACTCGCGTACCAGCCCGGGGGTGTCGTAGGTCACAGCGGGGTAGACCCGCTGCTCAGTCGTCCAATACTCGATCTCCGCCGTGTCCATCCGGTCCCATCTCCTCGTTTTCCTGGATCTTTACTTCCCATCCTGATCTGATCATACGCTTCACGTATGCGTTCCGACGTGCCTCCGCGTCGCCCGGGAGCCTTCCCGTGAAGCTCAGTGCCGTGATGCCGTCCTCGCGCACCGACCGCAGGACGCCGTCTGCCACGGAGACCGTGAGCAGACGGAGTCCCCGGCCGAGCACGGTTTTGCCGTCAGACTCCGGCTGCGGCATCGGAGGCGGCCAGCAGACGCTTCTTCATGGTCATGGCGCCGTCCTGCGCCGCGGCCTCCAGGTGCCGGAAGAACTCCAGCGCCTCCGCGTCGGTGTGCGGCGGGAACACCGAGAGGTCGCCGATGTGCAGCGCTCCGCCCCGCATCTGCCCGACCGGCTGGCAGTACTCGACGCTGTCGCCTTCCCTGACGTGGACGTTCGCAGTGATCGTAGACATCTTCATCTTCTCCTCATCGGCCGGAATCGGTCCAGCTCTTCGACTATACAGCTCGCCAGCATTCTGTAAACGACTATCCAAGAATCCGCCGCGATTTCCTCTCCCTGAGCAGCCAGGCCACCAGATGCCGCGTGGCGTCCTGCGCATGCGGCATGCCCGGCCGCCACCACCCCAGCGACTTGAGCAGCGCGGGGGAGGCGACGACGCGATGTGAGGAGGGGACCGCGGGCAGCACGCGGGCGCGGTGCTTCGCGCACAGGTAGCGCACGGCTCCGATCGCCTCCAGGGACGGCGCGGGGTTGCCCGCCTTGCCTCCACCGGAGGTGACGATGTACTGCTCCCAGCCTACCCACACGTCGCCGGGAGTCTCCTGTCCGCACTCGAACAGGTAGGTGCCGTCCTTGGTCAGATCCAGCATCGCCCAGCCGGTAGTGCCGCCGGGATCGAGCCAGAGTACGGACTCCGGGTGGTCGCCGCTCATGATACGTGGAACGTCGCAGCGGGGTGCTCGAAGCACGCGGTAGACAGCATGGTTAGGACCGACACCGCGGCCCTGTAGTCGCCCCAGCGCGGCCCGCACAGCGGCTCGTACACCTCCGGGCGCGCCTGGACGTCCTTCAATGCCGCGTCGAGCATTGGAGCCGCGTGCCCGGCGGTCACGCCGTCCATGTCCTGCATCGAAATCCCGAGCGCTGCGTGGAAGGCCTCGGCCAGGTTGTAGGTGGGGTTCCAGCTGGCTATCACGTGCTCGCACGCGCCGCCGGTGTCGATACCCAGCCAGATGTCGTAGCTCACAGCTCATCCTCTTCTCTGCGCACCGGACCCAGTGCGGTGCCGATCATCCCGGAGCCGAGCACGATCAGTATGGATCCGAGTACGTACCCGAATACATGCAGCCAGCTCACGTCTTCCTCCATCGCTCTTCGAGAATGTCCCCGGACCAGGTGATCGGCACCTTGTAGCTGGTCCGGTCGGTCAGGATGTCCTCCACGGTGCGCAGGATGTCGGGTGCCAGCTCGCGCGGCGCCTCGAACAGGATCTCGTCGTGGATGGGGATCATCATGTACTCGAGCAGACCGGCCGCATCCAGGTGCGCCATGCCACGCTTGAGGATCTCCGCGGCCGAGCCCTGGATCATGTAGTTGAACAGTGCATATTCTTCGCCCGCCAGCCCGGCCAGGCGTCGACCCATCATCGTCTCGACGGTGGGGATCTCTCCGGCCCGGGACTGCCGTTTGGCCATGTTGATGATCTTCCCCATCAACTGGGACGGCCCCGGGTACCGGCTGCGGTAGAGCGAGTCCATGTGCTTGACCTGCTCGTATGACACGCCGGAGGTACGCGCCAGTCGTGTCAGGCCGCTGCCGTACTGGGTGGCGTACACGTACGTCTTGGTCAGTCCGCGACGCTTGTCCACCTTGACGACCTCCGGAGCCTGGTAGAGGTCCCGGGCTAGCAGGGTGAAGAAATCCGGTGCGCCGGGCTGCTCGGCGTCGATGAACGCCTGGATCAGGCCGGCGTCGTCGGACAGATGCGCCGCCGCACGGCACTCGATCTGGTCGGCGTCGCAGGTGATGAACACGTTCCCTTCGTGCGGGGCGAACGAGCCGCGCACCACCTTGTCGTCGCGCGGCAGGTTCTGCAGGCTGGGATCCGAGATCGACATCCGGCTGGTCTTGGCCGCCATCGGGTTGATGGAGCAGCGCAGGATGTGGTTGGAATCCATCTTCGCGAGGAAGTTGTCCAGGTAGGTGCCGATCATCTTGTCCGCATGCCGGACCTCGATCACGTACCGGGCCAGCTGGCGCGCCTCCGCGGTGAGGCCGGACGCCTCGTAGCCGAGCAGCGCCTCCCTGTCCATCTGCGGCGCGCCGCCCTTGGTGTACGCATAGATCGGTTCGCCCAGCATGGTGAACGCGTTCGCCACCTGGACGGCGGAGAGCGGGCTGGTGATCTTGTGCTCGTGCTCGAGCCAGGCGCGCGTCTGGTCGGAGAACTCGGCGATCTTCGGCCGGGCCTCGTGGACGTAGTCCGCGTCCACCCGCATGCCCTTGTCCATCATCACCGAGACGATGCGCAGGGTGTTGAGCTCGAGGTCGTAGACGTCCGGCCACGAGGCTTTTACCTGCGGATACAGCTTGGTCCACATGTGGCAGGTGAGCACCGGGTCCAGCGCGCTGTAGATCCAGTACGGCGGGAAGTCGTAGGGCACGGTGTCCCACGTCCACTTGTGCTCGTCCATGCCGTCCTGGAGCATCTTCTGCCCGGCCACCGCGCTGGGGTCGATCAGCCGGGCGGCCAGCGGCTTGAGGCCCTTGGGCCGGCCCGGATCCACCAGCGCGGCGAGCGTCATGGTGTCGTGCACGCGCTCCCATGGCACCTGCCAGCCGGTGTGGAACTTCAGCACGCGGGCGTCGTAGCTGCCGTTGTGCATGACGAAGTCGCCGGTGTATCGGCTGAGGATCTCGGTGATCGCGCCCCACCACTTCGGGAACGGGACGGCCCAGCCCTGGTGCAGGTCTCCCACCTGCACCAGGCGCAGCCGGTCCCTGTAAACGGCCAGGCCGCCGCTCTCCGTGTCCAGCCCGAGCGGCGTCTCCCGACGCTCGCCGAGCCAGCGCTTGAGCTCGAACAGGTCGTCGATCTCGTTGACCACGTTCAGCTTGACGTCACGGAGCGCGTCCTGGCTCACGCCGCGGTTCCCATCAGGTCGTCGATGTCCAGGCCCTGCTTCTCGGCCAGATTGACCAGCGCCGTGCGCTCGTACTGGGTGAGGTAGCCGAACACGCCCTTGGCGTGGTTGCGCTTGACCGCCTCGCGCAGGCAGTCCACCCGCACCGGACAGTCGGCGCAGATGCGCCGCGCCTTGCTCAGAGCCACCTCGTCCGTGCCGACGCCGCCTCCGGGGCTGTCCGGGAAGAAGATGTCCGGATCTTCACCTGCGCAGGCGGCCTGCGCGCTCCAGTCCGGATCGAACGCCGGAGCGCCGACCATGTCTCCGAGCGAAGCCGTTACCTTCCGATTCACCGACATCTGATTCTCCCTCATCATCGAATCCGTGTTCTGCGTCTACCGAGTGTGGACGCGAAGCGCCGGGAGGTCAACTCCCGGCGCCGGTCACACCGCGTCGGCCAGTGCCAGGACGACGTCGGCGGGGGTGCCCGCGGAGGCCACGGTGGGCGCCTCCTCCGAGCGGATGACCAGCCACGATCCGGGGTCCACCGCGGACTCGGGCAGGTTGCGCACCTCGGTGCCGCCGGCCGGATCCAGCACGCACAGGGCCACCTCGTCCAGTCCGCACTCCAGCGACCAGCCTGCGGCCACCAGCGCGCCGAACACCCGGCCCGGGTCGTTCTCCTCGTCACCGGCATACTGCATGGCGGCCACGGCCGCGCGCAGGACGGTTTCCTGGGTGCCGCCGTCGATCTCGACGCGCCAGAGCCAGCGGCCCGGACCGTCCGCCTCGGCGAGCACGTAGGAGCCGACGCCGCGCACGTGCGAAGCCCACAGGTTCAGCTCGCCGCAGTGCCAGTACCAGGCCAGCATGGTGTGCGCCGCGGCGGGGTGGTCCTTGGGCGATCGCTCGCACGTCCACCCGGCCAGCGCCAGCGCTCCGTCCAGCCCGTCCAGCGTCCGGACGCTCACCGCCCGGCCAGCCTGTCGGCCAGGCGACGCAGCGCCGTGTTGCCTTCGTGCTCCTGGGACAGCTTCTCCACCAGGTCGGCGCACTCCGCGGCATCGCGCAGCAGCCAGCCTCCGGTCGGCGCCCAGGCGAGCACCTCGGGGTGCAGGATCTCCCACCGGGCATGGGCGTTGACCCGGGTGGGGTTGCCCTGGTGCACGTGGACCAATCCGCACTCGCGCAGCAGCGCGAAGGCCTCGCGCACCGTGGTGTAGGAGACCGTGTAGTGCGCCATCACCTTGCGGGAGGTCAGCTCTGTGCCCGGAGGCACGGAACCGGACAAGATCTGCCTGCCGATGCCCGAGGCCACGCCGTAGGCCTTGCCGCGGGACGCCGGGAGCACCCCGGTCAGGATCGAACTCAGATCGGTCACAGCACGTCCACCACGTTCTCGGGGGCGAACGCCGGGTCTACGGTGGCCGCCTTCTCCAGCAGCCGCTGGGACGGGTGGTTCAGAGACTGGCGCGGAGCCGGTCCGCCGCGGCGGTAGCCCGCCTTGGCCACCGGCTGGTGCTCGACGAGTTTGACGTAGACGTCCGGCGCGTCGGCGCACTCATAGACCCGCGGCCAGTCGCGCTCCATGCTGACGACCTCGTCGACAGCCAGGTTCTCGAGGTCCGGCGGGTTGCAGATCTCGCACGGCTGCGCGTCGTACTCGCCGGGGTCCTGCGCATCGAATCCGGGCAGCTTCCCGGCGGGGGTCACCAGTCCCTTGCCGCAGCCGCCGGAAGCCTTGTGGTAGACGAGGGAGCGGCCGACGACCCGGAAGACGTAGCCGTCCCTGCTCGCGCCCGCGGTGATCCGGTAGAGCTCGAGCTCGGTCCAGCGCACGAAGTCCGGCTTCTCGGTGGTGGTGGACGCGATCAGGCAGCCGGTGAACTTGACGGTGCGGTTCGCATCCAGCAGCTCGATCAGCGAGCTGTTCCCCTCGTAGTCGTAGACATCATTCATCTATCTCTCCTCTTCGTCTTCGCATCAGATTATCACGGCAGGCGGACGGCATGATCCATTCCGTGGAGAACAAGGCCGCGCCGTCCGCGCCGCCTCCAGAACCGTACGCGAGCCCGGCCGGGTGCGCAACGCTAGGATGTCGCCGAGGCGATCGAGAGGGAGACGATGACCGAGATCAAGGTGGCCAGCGGCGGGGATCTGCAGCGGATCAGCCGCGTCGCGTCGCAACGCGACGGCCGGTCGCTGCCGGACGGCGCGGCGGACATGCTGGCGGACGGCGCCACGCACATCCTGACGAAGGTGTCCGAAAAGCGCGGCGTCGATCTGTTCGGGCGGGTGTGGGAGTCCGTGCGCGCCCGCGCGTCGGTGGCCCTGCGCGGCGAGGATCTGCCCGCGGAGTGCTTCCTGGACGTAGACGTCCTGGACTGGACGAAGCTGATGCACGCGCGCGAGGCCATGGAGCTGCTGCGCCTGAACCAGAAGTGGCGGGTGCCGTCGATGCTCGGCTGAGGCTTGTGCGGGTACCGCGCTGCTGCTAGCTTGGCCGTGTAAACGACTAGGCGGACCGAGGCGGCTATGACGGAGTTCTGCGACTGGGTCGCGCTGATCTCGTTCTTCGTGGCGCTGATCCTGGCGCTGACCGGAGGATCGGGGCGCTGGCAGTGGCCGGTGTTCATCGCGCTCGGGCTGCTGGCCTGGGCGATGCCGGTGGCCCTTACCGCCTCGCACATCGCGCATAGCTGACGGTAGGCTGCACGTACCATTCACCATGCATCGTGCACGAGAGGAAAGATCATGGGCGAGACCCTCACCGCGGCCGACATCAAGCACTTCGAGGTGTCCTACGAGCTCGGCGGCCTGACCCCGATCGAGGCCGTGGACGCCTGCTACTGGCAGCTGACCGGCGTCGGCGACGAGCTGAAGTTCTACGAGTTCAAGGACGTCAACCACAAGCCGGTCTTCAGCGTCCGCGCCGATCGGGTGGTGACCGTCCGCCAGGTCACCGCCAAGTCCGATGCGCCGCAGACCAACGGCCGGTAGGCTGACTGTATTACTCCCCGCCTCCCCGCCACGGTCGCAGGTTCGACTCCTGCCGTTCGCCGTTCCCCCGGCGCGCGTAGCTCAGCGGCAGAGCAGGGGAGGGCGGGCCTTCGGGTCCGCCGTCCTTGCCGGAATGAAGATCAGAAACGCAGAGAGGACACGATGGGAATCTTCAAGAAGAAGGACGAGGACAAGACCTTCTCGGGTGAGAGCCGGGAAGAGGTCACGGCGCGGTACGCGGAGGGCGGTAAAGCCTCCGGCGGCGCGCTCGGCGGCCCGTGCAATCACAAGGGCAGCTCCATCGAGCGCTCGCGGGAGACGATCGACGGCTCGCTCGTGGTGCACTACTCGTGCCAGCGGTGCGGAACCAACTACGACGAGTACCACTAGCCGGCAGCTTCGGGGCGCTGCGTCTGCGGGCGCGGCGCTTTTCACAGAGGGAGATGGGATATGGATCAGGACGAGGAATACGAGGCGCGCCGGGCGAAGGTGCGCGACCAGTGCGCGGCGCTGCTGGCCAAGGCGGCGTCCACCGAGTTCGAGGCCGAGCGCGAGACCTTCGAGGCGGCTGCCGCGGCGAAGATGAAGCGCTGGATGCTCGACGAGGCGGAGCTGCGCGGCGATCTCGGACGCACCCGGCGCGGCGCCGGTGACATCTTCGAGCAGACGATGGACGTCGCATGGCTGGACGGCCTGGGTGTGGAGCGCGGGCAGCTGATGGGCGCGGTCGGCCGGGCCTTCGGCGTGGAGACCGTGATCAACGGGACGAACGCGCCGTGGACCATGCAGAAGTTCGTGAATCTCAATGTATGCATGTTCGGAACGCGCGCCGCGCTGGACGCGGTCGCCGCGCTGATCCCCGGCATGCTGCTGCAGTGCGAGGGCGCTGGCGAGAAGGCGTGGCAGACCAAGCTGGACGCCCGGCGCCGGACCCACGAGGATCGCCGGATGCGCCCGCCGGAGCGGTTCGATCCATACGCGCAGGCCGGATACGGATACGGCGACCAGAACGCCGGTCTGATCGATCGGTACATGGCGATGCAGGAAGAGGAGCGCTTGCGCAACACCCCCGGCCTGTGCAAGTGCGGATGCGGCGAACCCGCGGATCCGTTCGATCCGTTCGATCCGTACCGGCGCGGTCCGTACAACCCGAACAGATACCAGGACTACCGGTTCGTCGGGCAGAACGACCCCGACCCCTACCGGTTGCGCGGCGGGTACGGCTACCCGGCGCGCGAGCATAACTCCCCGTTCGACGACTACGGACGGCCGCGCGACCCCTCGTACATACAGCCGGACTGGGGGCGACCGTCGTACGGCGATTCCGGATATCGGGAGATGTGGGAATCGATCACCGGCGAGAAGTTCCCCGGACCTGCCGAGCCGATCAAGCTGAAGCCAGCGATGGAGCGGCTGGCTGAAGAGCGCATCACGTTTCTGCGGTCCTTCTACACCGGCTGGGCGGCGCGCGCCGGAGACCGGCTGGCGCGGGCGAGCACGGCGCCGGAGCCCGACGCGGACGCCGGAGCGCAGGAGCGTGCGGCGCTGGTGCTCAAGGCGGACGCGGACCGCGCACAGGAGGAGCTCAAGAAGAAGTACCCGGACGCCACCGGCGGTGCGGCGGCGCAGCACGACGCAGCCGCGTACGCCGCCGGGATGGACGCGGCTTCGGGCGCGGACCTGGGCGGAGAGCGTTTCAGCGGCGGGTACGGCGGACGAAGGGAACTGGGAGCATGAGCGATCAGACCAACACGAGCACGGTGAGCGTGTCGCAGGTTCACGGCCGTCCGATGACTGTCGGGCAGCTCAAGGCTTTCATCCTGGCTGCAGAACGGATGGGCGTCTCGGACGACGCGGTGGTCAAGGCGTCGGTGACGCTCGGCGGCAAGCTCAAGTCCGTGGAGGCGTCGTCATGAACCTGACCTGCGCACTGCACAGGACCAACCCGGTTTCAGGCAACATCGCGCAGTGCATCGACGACGCCACCGAGAGGGTGGTCATCGCCGTGGTAGCGCCGACCGGGATCTTCACCGGGGACGGCGTCGAAGCCGTCGTGTGCGCCAAGCACGCCGATCTGCTGGCCGGTACCTACGGTGCGATCCGAGTTCCGACCGATGACGATGACCGGATACCCGCGCTCGGCAGCGTGTGGCTGCACCGCGAGCAGACCGGCTGGGAGTGCAAGGTCGTGGCGATCATGCGGTCCAAGGGCGCCGGCGCGAACGTGGTGATCGAGTACGAGGTCGGCACGTACAGCGGCAACGAGACGGAGATGGACATCGTGTCGGCGGAGATCTTCCACCGGCTCTGGGAGGCGAAGGAATGAACCGCAGGGATCAGGCGCAGTCGATCGCCGACCGGCTGCTGTCCGTGCTCAACGACGCGTCGGCGCTGGACATGGCGATCCACATGGCCGACGACGTCTCGCAGTTCGGCGTGATCGACAACCTGGACGGAGGCCGTGAGCTGACGGCCGTGGTGCACAGCACGGATCTGGGCGCGTGGCTGCACCGGAACCTGTCGGGCATCGTCTCCCAGCACACCTACACCACCGTCTACGAGGCGGCGCGCTGGGGCTACGACTGGGCGGTGGTCTCCGTCTTCCGGCGCTCGGACGGCGCGTGGGCCGTGGCGCACGGCAGCGGTTGCTCCTGCGACGGGTGGGAGGCGGAGCACCAGCAGGCCGAAGCGGAGTACACGTTCAACCGTTCAGAGGTGTACGAGCGGTTCCGCGCCGGGCTCGGGGAGCACCGGTACGATTTCGACGCTGCGGCGGCGTTCGAACACGAGGACAAGATGCGGGTGGCGGTGAACGCGCAGTGAGCGGCCTGGGCGACCCGTTCACCTGCGCCAAGTGCGGCGGCGAGTTCCTGAAGGGACGCAGCGACGAAGAGTCCTGGGACGAGGTTCTGGACGTGGAGAAGCCGGAGAACATCGCGCAGGGCACCGGCCTGACGTGCGACGCCTGCTACCAGGAGCTCATCGCATGGGCGTGGGAGAACCACCCGGGCCTGCTCAGAGATCTCGGGATGGAGTCCGATGGCTAAGTGGACCGCGGACCCGGACTGCCCGCTGTGCCACGGCTCGGGTATCGACCCCGAGAGCAAGGGCGAGGACCACGGGCTGCCGTACGGCGTCGACCCGAGTTCGCTCGAGCCGTGCGCGTGCATCTGGGAGCAGTTGGGCTACACGAAGATCGAGAAGGAGAACTGATGGGACTGGACATCCGCACCGCGGTGGCGAACACCGCGGTCGTCGGCCGGTGCAGCTCTTGCGGCCGGGAGTGCGAGGACTGCGCGCAGGACTGGATCTACGTGGACGGGCCGAGCGTCTACTTCGCCTATGTGATGTTCACCGATCTGCGGGTGAAGCTGGCGCGCGAGGACGGCATCGACCTGCGCTCGATGTGGGGCTTCGGCGGATTCGGCAGGGCGGATGCGACGCTGAAGCCCTGGGCGGATGTGGACAGCCGCCTCGAGCCGCTGCTCAACCACTCGGATTGCGCAGGCGAGCTGACTACCGAGCAGTGCGCCGAGGTCGCCCCGCGGCTGCGCGAGATCTTGGAGTCCCCGCACTGGGCCGCGCTGCTGCGGATGGGCTTCGACGATCAGGAGTGCTGGGAGGCGCGGCGGGCCGCAGACCTGCTGACCGTGCTCGAGGCGTGCGCGGAGCACGGCTGGACGGCGGTGTTCAGCTGATGGCCGATGCAGTAGACCTGGAGCTGGCGCGTGCGTGCGCGCGGGCCGTGATCGAGAACGAGATCCTGGCGATCAAGCAGTGCGAAGTGCTCAGCCATCTGTGGGATCTGTGCCCGGGAGCATACGCACTGGTCGAGGACGACACCAACGCACGGGACTGGCTGTGGGACATGATCTGCGTAGAGCTGGAGGCGGCCACGGTCACCTACACCCTGAGCGGCGACACCGTAGCGGACGCGCAGCGGCGTCGGCTCGAGCTGGCTGCCGAGCAGGCCGCTGACGTCTTCCGCGCTTCACGGAGCCGGTACGCCGCAGCGCGCGAGGCCCTGGCGGAATTCGGGGACGGATCCGTGTTTACAGAGTAGGCGATCACGGGTAGGGTACCCCGTGATAGATCGGATCGGAGACAGGGAGACGTCATGAGCGGAGAGCTGAAGCCGAAGCCGGCCCTGGCCGTCGGCACGGAGATCGTCGTCAGTGACCCGGACCCGCGGCGGAAGCAGGTCTGGACCGCGAAGGTGGCCAAGATCGCCCGGGTCTGGATCACCATGGACAACGGGCGCCGGTTCCGGGCGGATACGCAGACCGAGGGCTTGGAGTTCGGCTGGGGCGGCCTGCACTTCCGCACGGTGGAGCAGGTCGTGTACGAGTCCATGATCAGCGCGGCCTGGACCGTGCTCAAGGAGCACGGACTCGCCGAGGCGCCGTATCAGGACAAGATCCACGACGCCGAGCTGTTCGCCGTGGCCGAGCTGCTGAAGGGTCGGGGGATCATGCCATGAGCGATGCGGAGAACGAGGAGCCGCTGCGCAAGGACGCGTGGCTCAGCTTGACGGCGGACGTCATCGCGGAGCACCCGGACTGGGTCGGAGACACTGTCATGGCGGTCCAGACCGGTGTCCGGGAGGCGCAGGAGCGCCAGATGGACCGGATCGAGGATCTCAGCATGGGCCTGTGGCAGGCCGTGAGCACCCGGCCGGGCGCGAAGCGGCGCGACGGAGAGACGATCGCCAAGGCGATCGAGACGAGCACCCTGGCCGGGTCCCCCTGGGCACAGAAGGCGATCGAGAAGGAGAGGAAGAACCCCTGATGGAAACAGTGAACTACCTGACCCAGGCGTCGAACGCCGCGGAGGTCACCCGCGACCTGCTGGCCGTGTGCGCGCAGAACCTGCCCGGCTGCGCCGGCGCGGACGAGGAGGCCTACCACGTGGCCGATCCCCGCAACGGACTGGGCACCTGGGCGTGCGCGCCGTGCTACGGCGCCATGGCGGTCTCCGCGGAGCGCTCCGGCTGCACCGGGATGCAGGGTCCGGAGGTGCTCCGTGGGTAGGCGACTGCCGAGCGGCAACAGCGGAGGCGGCAGCGGAGAGGTGAGCGGCTGTTGGAAGCGCAGCGTCGCCTTCGCCGTGGCCGCACTGATCGTCGTCGGAGTGCCGATGATCGTTCTGAGTCAGGCCATCGGCCTGTAGGAGGAAGCAGTGTCCGAAGACAAGCTGCCCGACCCCACCCCCGAGCAGGAGAAGGAAGCCGAAACGTCCGTCAAGGACTGGCTCAAGAAGCAGGGACACCCGTCCCCCGACCCGAAGGATCAGTAATGAAAACGATCAGACGCAACATCACGCTCGCCGTCGGAGCACTCGCCATGACCGGACTCGTGGGCTGCGGCGCGTCCTCCGGCGACCCCAGCTACACACCGGCCGCCTACTACCAGACCGTGGGCGACGTCAACGACTGCTACTACGTCACCTCGCCCGCCGAGGCCGCCAGCCTGATCTCGGCCGGACTGTGCCCGGCGGGATCCGTCGCGTACCAGATGCCGGTGTCCTGGGAGGAGGAGTACTACGACTACTACAGCTCCCCCGCCTACTACAACACCTACATCCCGGTGTCCTCGCGCAGCATCTACGTGAACTACACCCGGGTCAGCTTCCACACGAAGTACAGCACGCAGATCACCAAGGCGTCCTCGAAGGCGGTCTACAAGTCCTCGTCCGGCGGCACCGTATCCGGCTCGAAGGTGGCCATCAAGTCCTTCGGCGGGGGCAGCCGCACGTCGTCCGGATCCGGTTACGGCGGAGGTTCGCGGTCGGGTGGCGGCAGCTCGAGCTACGGCAAGTCCTCCGGTTCCTCCGGTTCGTACGGCAGCCGCAAGTGAGCGAGCCTCGGGACGCCGCGGAGATCCTCGGGCGCGAGCTCGACGAGCAGATGCACTGGAAGACCGTGGTCGGGGTGTGGCCGGAGACGCGCGAGCGCTTCCAGGACTTCTACCAGGTCTCGGACGCGCGGATGGCCGAGGATCTGGCGCAGGCCGACGCCAAGGCCAAGGGCGGCGAGCTGTGGGTGTGCGCGGTATATCCCGGCAAACTGGAGAACGAGGACGTCTACGCCAGGTACGTGGACCCGGACAAGAAGTAGTGGAGATCAAGCCATGAGCAAGGAACTGAGCAGCGCGCAGATCGATCGGGCCGTGGCTGCGGTCTACGTGCTGAGCGACTCCGTGGACACCGCCCAGGACGCCGCGATGTCGCTGCTGGCGCACATCGAGTGGCTGGACGAGCAATTGCAGGATCGCGACGAGCGGATCACCGAGCTCGAGAACGAGATCGAGGAGCTGGAGGACACGGCCGCCTGACGGTGCGGCATGATGTACGATACGCGCGTGAGATGATAGTAGAAGATCAGAAGAACCCGAGAGGACCCAGGATGAAGCAAGAGTACGAGCGCCCGATCCCGAGCAAGACCACGAAGATGCTGATCACCCCGGAGATCGCCCAGGCGTGGCTGACCGAGCGCAACTCCATCGCGCTCAACAAGCGGTCGCTCAGCACGATCATCGCCAAGCGGTACGCGGAGGTCATGAAGGCCGGGCGCTGGATGCTCACGCACCAGGGCGTCGCCTTCGCCGTGGACGGCCGTCTGCTGGACGGGCAGCACCGGCTGATGGGCGTGGTGCTCGCGGGCGTCCCGGTCATGATGCTGGTGCTCCGTGGTCATCACCGCGGCCTGCCGCTACCTCGCGGTGGTCTGCGCCGTCAAGACGCCGATCGGCAACATCAAGGGCGGCGTCTACGCCTCCACGTTGCCGACCGAGGACGTGCTGGAGATCGCCGACGCCTGGCCGGAGCTGGACGGGCTGGCGCGCGACGTGAACACCTGCAGGCGCAACAGCTCGGTCAACGCGCCGGCGCACCTGGCCGTGCTCGGCCAGGCGTTGCGCACCCGGCACGCGCATCTGGTGGACAGCTGGCTGGTCGGGGTCACCTACGGCGCAAATCTGGAGGACACCGACTCCCGGCTGCACCTGCGCAACAGGTTCGCCCGGGAGCGCGCGACACTGGACCACGCGTTGGATTGTGCGTACAACTTCATCGTCAAGGCCTGGAACTTCCACGTGACCGGCCGACCGCTGCAGTACCTGAAGCTGATGGACACCGAGGGACTGCAGACCGTAGCGCGGTAGTGGTGCGGCTGGACCGCGGGGCGCTTCGGCGCCCCGCGTGCGGTAGGCTGTAAACGAGGAGAGGATGAGGATGAACGAGACGGAAGAGTTCGGAGAGACGGACGAGGGCCGCTACCCTCTCCACGCGCTGGTCTGCCGCGCGCTGGACGACGAGGGCACGTTGGGTCCGCGCGCCACCGCCGCTGCGGTGCTGCGCCGGATTCCGGACGGCGACCTGCGTGCGGCGCTCGCCGTGGCGCTGCCCGGGTACGCGCGGCACGTCATCGACAGACGCCGCATCGCGCCGATACCCGCGCAGGACGAGCAACCGGACACCGAAGATTCGAGCGGCTCCGATACGCGGCGCAAGTCGTGGAAGGTCCGCGGCTGGCAGGCGCACGGGCGCATGCTCAGCGAGCAGGTGTGGGCGGGTAAGTCGGCCGACGACTGGATTCCGTTCGGAGACTGCCTGCGGACCGATGTCCAGTTCCTCGTCGCCGACCGCCGCAGGGCCGCCGCGTCCACGCTGGCGTGGTCCGACTGGTACCGGCAGGCCGACGACCTCATGGAGCTGCATGCGGCGCCGTACGTACGTGACCTGCCGCCCGAGGTGCTCACCGAGCTTGCGAAGAGCAGACCGAAGTCATCCGAGCGGAGCATGCAGAAATCATGATCGAAACCACAGACTTCCCTGGCGACCAAGGAACAGTCGACGCCCAATCTACGCGCGTCGCCAGGGAGCAGACTCCGCAAGGGCCCAATCCCGTCACGCGCTCCACGCCGACACCGGCCCTTGCGGACCCACTCCTGGCGCTGACCGCGGCGACGCTGGACGATCTGGAGAGCACCCGGATCGCCAACGAGAACCGGCTGCGCCAGCTCACCCGGTCCGTGCAGGACTCCGACGGCGAGACGTTCGGCCTGGGCCTGCCTGAGGACGCCGCGGAGGTGCGCGTGCTCACGGGCATCGTGGAGGCCATGGGCGCCGTAGAGCAGCAGGCCATTCTCGCGCTCCAGCGGCAGATGCGCAGGCACCCGCTCGGCCCGTGGGCACTGGCCCACCACGGCTTCGGCCTCAAGCAGGGAGCCCGGCTGCTGGCCGCGATCGGGGACCCGTACTGGAACGACCTGCACGACCGGCCACGGACGGTGTCCGAGCTGTGGGCGTTCTGCGGGTACAGAGTCATCGAGATTTCCGCTGCCGACCAGGCCTCCGTCGGCACCCAAGCACGAAATGTCGGCAGCGGGACCAAGCAGGGCGACCCCGACCATACACGTCGCGGAAACCAGCCATCCCTCGTCGGGGTCGCCCAGTCCAGGACCAAGGGGCAGAAGTCCAACTGGTCTCCTACCGCGAAGATGCGCGTGTACCTCGTCGCCGTGTCGTGCATGAGGCAGCGCAAATCCCCGTACCGCGCGGTATACGACGAGGCCCGCGTGAAGTACGCCGACTCCGTGCACCAGATGGCGTGCAGGCGCTGCGGGCCGTCGGGCAAACCGGCGCAGCCCGGCTCGGCGCTCTCGGACGGCCATAAGCTGGCTCGGGCGCTGCGGCTGGTGTCCAAGGAGATCCTGAAGGATCTGTGGCTCGAGGCGCGCCGGATCCACGGAGTACCCGAGGAATGATGATCTCCGGTGGCGCCGGCCAGGGATGAGGTGGCACCCATACACTCACCGCCGGCGCCACCGGGCACGACTCCCCGCCTCCGACCAAATGTCGACCGGTACCCAATGTGCCAGCGCCGGGGGCGGGGCACAGACTTCCCGCCTCCGACCAAGCCTCGGGCGACACCCAATGACCAAATGCCGGGGGCGGGAGCAGGCTTCCCACCGCAGTCCACGGTGATCTCGATACCCAGATTTCAGACGACTGCGGTGGGAGCAAGACCGGCGGTCCGGGCCACACGACGAACGACACCCAGGTATCACGCGCCCGGACCGCTGTAGTACCACAGGCCACTCGACTGGACTGCCCGCACCGGCGGTCCTAGGCTGTCGAAAGCGAAAGCCCCCCTCCCGGGAGCCGGGAGGGGGGCTTCAAGTTTCATACGATCCCCGCCGGACTTTCCCGGAACGGCGGCGATGCGAAGAGGGGAACGCCGATGATGAATCCGTCGTCCGATTACGACGCTAACACAGGACGTAGGAGTGTACAACCCGATCACGGTTTCCGCTACCTCCCGCTGAGGCGGGCTGCCGCCGACGGATCGCGGGGCCGCACGCCCCTGGTGCCGCTGGCGGAGCACCTGTCGGATCCCACCGACGAGGAGCTGCGCTTCTCGGCCGCGGTCTGGTCCGGGGCCACGGCGTCGGCCGACGAGCTGCTCGAGACGGTCGCCGGCGGGCAGGACGTCGGCATCCTGGTCAGGGCGTCGGGGCTGGTGGTGGTGGACTGCGACGTCAAGGCGGTGGACGGCCACGGCTGGGTGGTCAGTGGGGGCTCGGCGGTGCGCGCCGAGCTGCACCGCGGCATCGACGACCTGCGCCGTGAGGTGGAGCGCCTCGGCCACGGCATGGACGAGCTGGCCACCTACCGCGCGCGCACCAAGTCGGGCGGCGAGCACCTGTACTTCCGGCAGAACCCCGAGCACCCGCTGACCAGCCGGCACCACCGGCACGACTGGGCGGTGGACGTGATCGGCTCGGACAACTCCTGGGTGGCGGCGTGGCCGTCCGAGGGGTACGAGGTGCTCGACGCGCGGGCGCCGATCGCGATGCCGGACTGGCTGGCGGTGTTCCTGTACGGGGTCAACCAGGCGCTGCCGCCGCTGGGCGGGCCGCTCCGCCGAGAGGCCGGGAGAGTCGCTGCGGGAGCGCTGGGCGCGGTGCGCGCTGGACGAGGTGCGGGTGTCCAATCTCACCGGCGGGTGGAACTCGGCGGTCTACCGGGTCTCGCGCTCGCTGCTGGACGCGGGCTGGTCCGAGGCGCGGGTACGGTCCGAGGTCATGGAGGCTGCGGCGCCCACGGACGCCGCCGAGATCAGGAGGGCCGATGCGACGATCACCAGCGCGGTGCGCGGACACGGGCGAGATCAGCGCGGAGGCGGTGAAGGCTTGCCGATCCGGGCGGGATCGGTGTGGCCGTGACTGACGAGATAGAGCAGGGCGCGCAGGCTGCGATCAAGACTGCGGACGAGGTCCCGGCTGCGCCCGCGATCGGCGCGTACGGCACGCCGCAGGACGTGATGACCACCGCGCGGATCCTGGAGCAGCAGTGCACCGGACTGGACGGACTGATCACGTGGCGGTTCTGGCGCGGGTCGTTCTACAACTGGACCGGCTCGCACTGGCGCGAGACGCTGGACTCGGATCTCGACGCGAAGCTGTGGCGGGTCACCGAGAAGGCCCGGTACTGGGGCGAGACCGCGTCGGGCAAGCCGACGCTCAAAGCGTGGGCGCCGAGCACCACGAAGATCAGCAACCTGCGCGGGGCGCTGGCCGCGGTGCTCAACACGGTCGGCGACACCGAGCAGGGCAGCTGGCTCGACGGACGGGACGGCCCGAGGCTGGTGGCGTGCGGCAACGTGCTGGTGGATCCGCTCACAGCGTTGACCGAGGAGCACACGGCCGCGTACTTCAACGGATTCGCGCTGGACTTCGACTACGACAAGGACGCGCAGTGCCCGGTATGGCTGGGCTTCCTGGAGTCGGTGTGGCCGGGCGACCCGGACTCGCGGCTGCTGCTGCAGCAGTGGTTCGGGTACGTGCTGTCGGGGCGGACGGACCTGCAGAAGCTGATGTACATGAAGGGGCTCAAGCGGTCGGGCAAGGGCACCATCGCCCGGATCCTGACCTCGCTGCTCGGGCAGCGCTCCGTGGTCGGCCCGGACTTCGAGTCGTTCGGCCGGGACTTCGGGCTGGAGCTGATGACAGATGCGGCGCTCGCGGTGGTCGGCGACGCACGGTACACCGGGGACCAGCGGGTGATGCAGTCGGCGATCAGCAAGCTGCTGTCCATCACCGGCGAGGACAAGATCAACATCAACCGGAAGTACAAGACCACGTGGTCCGGCACGCTGCCCACCCGGCTGATGCTGATGAGCAACGAGATGCCGTGGTTCAAGGACAGCTCGGGCGCCATCGTGGACCGGATGCTGCTGCTGGTGTTCAAGGAGTCGTTCATCGGCCGGGAGGATCTCACCCTCGACCTGCGGCTGCACGCGGAGCTGGCCGGGATCTTCAACTGGGCGCTGGAGGGCTACCGGGAGCTGGTGGCCGCGGACGGGCACTTCACGGTGCCCAGGGCGTCGGAGCGGGTGCTCGGCGGTTTCCGGGAGACCGTCAGCCCGATCGAGGCGTGGCTGCGCGCCGAGTGCACGCAGGAGGCCGAGGCCTACAAGGAGTCGGTCCCGTGCCTTCGGCACCACTGGGAGCGGTGGTGCGCGGACAACGGCTACAAGCCGGGCGCGGTCAACGTGTTCCTGTCGGCGGTGCAGACGGTTTGGCCGAACGTGGACCGGACGGACAACAAGATCTCCGACGGAGCCGGCAGGCGGGTCAGGGCGTGGTCCGGGATCCGGTATGCGGGAGTGCGCGAGGACGAGTGACCCGCACTTCGTCGTGATGACCCGATGGCGACCCGCACCCATAAGTGGTGCGGGTCGCTTGTTTGTGCAGTTCAGAGTAGGTGTGACCCGTAGTGACCCGGAGTTTTGATCAACTAGATTCTCTAGGTGCATAACTTGTACGTACATGTAGTGGACGTAGAGAAAAGAATAGGGACAAGTGCGGGTCTGCGGGTCAGGGTGGGGGGTAAAACCAGGTCTGACCTGCTGATTCATGGGTGACCCGCGCAGTTGGCGCTCCGGGTCGTCCGGGTCGGGTCTGCGGGTCATGCACCCTGGGTCTGTAAACCGGTAGGATCGTGCGCGTGAGGACGGCAGGTTGATGATGATCAAGGAGATGGCGATGGCGGACGAGGCGGACAGCCCGGAGATGACGTTGGCGCGTATGCAGGAGATCGTCGCTACGCGGAAGCCGACCTTGAGAGAGTTCATCGAGGAAGATCTTAAAAACCACGACGCCACGCAGACGTACCGGTATATCGGGCACGCGGGAACAGCTAAATTCCTGTACGAGTTGGTTCCGGACCGCTTCGATCCCAAGCGCGGATGGACGCTCACGAAGACGAACCTGGGAACCGGAGCGACGGAGGTGCATCCCATTCTCGGTTCGGCGACCGCCGATCACGTGGGGCTCGTACTCGAGCTGCGCACGCGGGGATGGAGGCGGATCCCGATGAACCGCGATCCGGCGGACGAGCGCGAGAAGGTCTATCTGATCGGGTGCGACGAGACGGACCTGGTCAAGATCGGATACAGCGGCAACGTGGACCGGCGCCTGCGCGAGATCCAGTGCATGTCGCCGGTGACCCTGCGGGTGTTGTGGACCGACCGCGGATCACGTGCGGTGGAGGCGGCGCTGCACACGGTGTTCGCGGGCAGCAGGCGGCAGGGGGAGTGGTTCGCGCTGGGCGGGCACAAGGATGCGATCATCAAGGTGGAGACGGCGCTGCGCGGCCTGGTTCCTTGACGTGTAAACTAGTATGATCGCCTGAAGGACCTGATGAGAGGCTTGATCGATGGATTGGGACGAGGATCAGCAGGAAGCTCTGGACCGGATTTCGTACTGGTTCGAGGGCTGCGAAGCGGCCGGGCGGCCGAGGGGGTGCAACTCGGAGGAGTGCGTCGGCGGGCAGGGGTACTGGCACACCCACGGCACGGTCAAGCCGGCTCCGGTGCTGGCTCTGGGCGGGCTGGCGGGGTCGGGGAAGACGACGCTGGTCAAGGCGCTGGAGAGCGAGCTCGGAGTGCGGGCGGTGTACGGCACGCCGACCCACAAGGCGGCGTCGGTGCTGCGGCGCAAGATGGACGATCCGGAGCAGGCGGGAAGGGTCCGGACGTACCACAGCATGATCTACACGGCGAGTGAGACCCATCGGTGCTCTCGGTCCGGGCTTCGGGTCCGGGAGGATCGGACGGCGAGGTGCGGGCACGGGGAGCGCAGTGCGGACTGCCTGGACTGCCCGCCGGTGTTCGTCCAATGCGGGGAGCACCGGGGCCTGGACTGCAGGATCGAGGGGCAGCTGCACTTCGATCTGAGGGAGCACGTGGCCGGGGTGCGGCGGCTGATCGTGGTGGACGAGGCGTCGATGCTCACCGAGGAGCAGGTGGACCACATCCGCAGTTTCGGCATCCCGGTGCTGCTGTGCGGCGATCACGGGCAGCTGCCGCCGGTGCAGGGCGTGATGAACCGCGGCATGCTGAATCCGGAAATCCGGCTGGAGGGCAACCACAGGCAGGCGGACGGCGCGGAGGGCATCGTGGACACGGCGCGGGCTGTGCGGGCCGGAGGGACCCGGGTGAGGCCCGGGATGCACGCTCCGGGGCTGTGGGCGGTGGACCGCCGTGACGCCGGGGTGATGGACTACTTCACCCTGGACGGATTCGCGCCGGGGCCGGACCGGGCGGTGATCGCCTGGACGAACCGGATGCGGTCGGTGGTCAACAACATGTTCCACGGCGAGGGTCCGGTGGCCGCCGGCGACAGGGTGATCTCGCTGCAGGGCGGCCACGTGCTTCCGGTCAAGCGGGTGGACGGCCGCTGGGAGCCGATGCCGACGCCGGTGGACGGCTACAACGGCATGGTCGGCACCGTGACCGAGGTGCGGGACTTCAAGGCGAAGACGGCGACGCTGGTCGTGGAGCTGGACGATCCGCTGACCGTGGCCAGGGAGCGCGACGAGGACGGCGGGTACGTGGAGCCGCACCGGATCACCCACGTGCTGTCGGTGGCTGCGCTGGACCAGTTCGGGCGCGACCGCCAGCTGCCGATCGACGGCAAGCCGCGCGGCTCGCTGCTGTGGGACTATGCTTATGCGATAACGGCGCACAAGGCGCAGGGCAGCGAATATACAGATGTGATTATCTTGGACGAGCGACCGCTTGACTACCAAAAGTGGATGTACACGGCACTCACCAGGGCAAAGAGGCGAGTAATAGTAGTAAGATGGTGACATGCTAGCAGAGATCGAAGAGCAGAAAGATTCGGAACGTCGAGTAAGTGTGTACGTGCTGCGCGATACCGACGGGTCGCCTCGGTACGTCGGACAGACCACCAACATCACGCGGCGCATGTGGCATCACTGGAGGAAGAACCGGTTCCCGGACGAGAAGGGGAACCGGCGACTCAACGACTGGCTCGCCGCGCTCGATGCGAAACCGGAGTGCTCGATCCTCGAAATCGCTCCGTATAGCCTCCGGTTCGCCGTGGAGCGGGAGTGGACGCTCGCACTACGCGAGAGTGGGCATGATCTGCTGAACATCGCCGTGGGATCGTCGATTGCTCCGGAGACTGCGCAGAAGCTGGCGGACGCGAAGCGTGGGCGACCGCTCACTGCGGAGCACAGAGCCAACATCGGAGCCGCTCTGCGCGGAGCTGGGAAAGATCCAGAGGAGAAGCCTGCACGAACGTTGTCCCCAGAGCATCGGGCGAAGCTGCTGGAGGCCAACCGCGGGAGGAAGGTGTCCGATGAGACCAAAGCGCAGATCTCCGAATCACTGCGCGGCCACGCGGTATCGGAGGAGACACGAGCGAAGATCGGAGAAGCCAGCCGGGGCAGGATGCTGTCTCCCGAAGCCCGCGCGAAGATCGGAGACGCGCAGCGCGGTAAGCCGAAGTCGCCGGAGACTAAGGCAAGGATGAGTGAGGCGCATCTAAGACGTATTGCGCGCAAGCGCGCCGAGCGCGATGGCGCAGATTGAACGATGTGCAGGCTGGCCGTGAGCCTGTACTCTTTACAAGTCGAGGTGCAGACCGGATTCGATGGTGATGGAGGAGACGATGAGCGAGCAGCAGGCTGAACCGAGCCCCGAGGCGTACGGCGAGTACGACGACTGGTACTACGACGTCGCGCAGTGGATCGCCACCGGCGACGAGGACGATCTCCTGGAGTACGACTACCGGACGAAGCAGGCCGCGGTGGACGAGGCAGCGTTGCTCAACGAGATGTACAGCACCGACCGGTACCGTGCGGTGCGCGTGGACAAGCGCGTGCAGTGGCGTGCGGTCAAGGAGAGCGACCGGTGAGCCGCACGCTCTGGCAGGTCATGCACGGGCTGTGGTGGATCATCCTGGTGTTCTCCGCGGCCGACGGCGCGCTGGCGTTCCACAGGCGCGGGTTCGGGTGGATGGCCGGATTCTGGTGGGCGTTGACCGTCTGGTCGCTGGTGATGATCTATTGGACGGCCAAGAGGATGGGGGATACCTGATGGCGAAGATCACCAGTATGAGCAACCCGATCACGCGCAGCACGATGCGCATCGACCCGCCGTTCGAGTATGCGAAGAAGTCGGAGTACACGAACTTCGAGCTGCTGTTCAACGACTACTGCATCAGGGCGTGGGACCGGGACTACCGCACAGACCCCAAGACCGCGGACCCGGCCGACATCCTGGCCGGCAGGACGCACCCGGACCTGCCGACCGCGCTGCACGACGCGCTGGCGCCGCTGATCGCGGAGTACGGGCAGTTCGCCGTGCAGCAGGCGGCGCGGGACTACCCGATTGGCGTGAGGAGGGTCTCGTGAAGGCGTTCCTCCGCGCCTGGTACGGCATAGAGTGCACGAAGTGCGGGCTCGCCGCGCCGCCCATGGTGCGGCACATCGTGCGTCCGCCGGGGTGGGACGCGACGCAGCACGGCATCGATCAGTGGAAGCACGACTACGTGCGGGACACCGGCGGCTACCCGGCGCCGGATACCGCGCTGGACGAGTGGCTGCTTCTGATCTGTTCGAACTGCGGATACTGCACCGAGATGGAGACGGCGGACTCGTGAGCGACGTGCTGAGCTGGACGGATGAGGCGGAGATCTCGGCGGCGCTGGTGGGTCGCCGGATCGTGGCCGTGCAGTACGGCGACATGCCTAGGCCCGACGGGCAGACCTGGGGCGACATGCCCGAGGGCATGTTAATCCTGGACGACGGCACGCAGGTGCTGGTGGCGCCGAACGACGGCGGCCGCTCGTGTGGGGCCGGCGACTACTCGCTGACGGCACTGGCCTGCACGGACAACGTGATCACCAGCGTGCGCACGGCCGTGGAGGCGCACCCGGTGTTCGGAGGCGACGACGAGGCCAAGTCGTACCGGATCTACGTGGTGGCCGACGCGGTGGAGGTCAACGCCGTGCAGATCGACGGCGACGACGGGAACGGCTACTACGGCACCGGCTACGAGCTGATCGTGGTGGCGCCGTGATCTACCGCCTGCTTGTACGCCTGCGCCTGATGTGCTCACCGTCGCTGATGTGCGCCGGCTGGTGCAAGTGCCTGCGGTGCAGGAGAATCAAGAGGGAGAGGACGCATGAGTGAAGATCAAGATGCAGTGGACCGCGTCGCCGAACGACTCGCTGAGCTGACGCGTGAGTGGTACGAGCAGTTCGGGGTGTCCGTGCACCGCCATGTGAGCAGCAGGGACGGTGAGCCGCAGATCATGATCATGGCACCGACGGCGGGCGCCGTGCTCAGGCAGCGGCTGGGCGACTGTGCCTGGAGCGTGGTGGAGTGAGCGTTGATCTGGAGACTGCCCGGCGCGAGCACGACATGCTGCTGTCGATCGTCAACGCGCAGATCCGCCATGCGGACCCGGGGCCGGTGGAGTCGTTCGCGCTGCTCGCGGTGCGGGATCTGCTGGAAGGACACAGTCCAGCGCCTTGGGAGGATCATTCCACTGCGCTTATGTGCAGGGCCTGCTGGGACACCTGGCCGTGCGACGTCTATCAAGTGATCGAGGTGGCGTCGCACCATGGCGAGTGATGAGCTGGAGGAACTGCTGGATCGGATCAAGCCAGGCTGGCGGGAGAAGATCACCCTGCTTCCGCCGGGGCAGCCCTTGGAACCTGAGCCCTTCGACGGCTGGTGCGAGTTCGTGGTGGACCCGACGGCCGGCTGGTACCACCCGACGTGGTGCCACAGCGCCGACCATCACGAGTGGATGCACGCCGAGCTGGAGCGGCGTAAGCGCGATCTTGAGAACGCGTACGCGACGCTCACTCAGGTGAACCAGGAGCTGCAGGAGATGAAGGAACGCCATGGCGAGTGAGATCAACAATCATCAGCTAGCCGCCGTGCGCAAGTTCGCCGACGCCCTGAACGACATCGAGAACGAGAACCTCTACCTGCGTGAATATCATGATCTAGACGGCATGATGATCGGCTACGTGCTCGGTCATCGCGGCCGGATCGAGGGCTGGGTGACAGCGGCGCGGGTGGTCTATGACGAGGACGCCGAGCAGTGGACGGTGCGATGAAGCCGATCGGATACATCTGGCTCGCAGCCGACGACACCGTCTACGATCTGTCGAAGCGGTACCGGGACCGCGTGGGCGATCTCTGGGAGCTCAATCCGGACATCGGCAGCATGGCAGCGCCGATGCTGCGCGCGGTCGGCTCCGGGCACAGCTATTCGATCAACAGTGTGATACTCAGCCACGGGCCGCTGGAGCCGGTGGACGATGACGAAGAGGAGATCACGATGGCGAAGAAGACCAGGATGCACTACATCCTCAGCATGGAGCTGGTCCCGCCGGAGAAGTCCGGTGTGCAGGGGCGCTCCACGCAGTACGGATACTTCACCGGGTATGACACCGAGGATGCGGCGTTCATGTCGATCTGGCGCTCCTGCTGTAAACTGGCCACGGAGAAGACGACCGTGGGTCCGTGGACGACGGAGAACACCTGCGTGGTGTTCTACCGGCTGGTCGATGCAGAGTAGAGACGACGTGAGGGTTTGGTGATCTAGATGGGCATGTACCTGAACGTCGCCGTGGTCTACGGCGTTGCGTGGGACCACGACGCGGTACCGTACGCGGCGTACCCGCAGTACCCGGAGGGGCACCGGTACGCCGGCGAGCCGATCGAGACCGGCGAGCCGGTGTGGCACAACACGTTGACGTGGGGCGACTTCGGCATGACGACGGGCTCGATGACGGACCGCTACTTGGCGGTGTGCGACACCGGCCGCGTGCGTCCGGCGGCGAACTACGCCATGGCCGTGCCGGACTCCACGGACTCGGACCGCGCGCGCTGGGACAAGCTGATCCTGGCGTACTGCAAGAGCATCGGCCTGGTGCTGGACCGCGAGCCGGGCTGGTTGGCGGTCGGGAGTTTCGGGTGAGCGAGCTGGCGACGCGCAGAGCCGGGCACCCGTACGTCTACGGCACGTCGTACGGTGCGTGGGCCAGCCTCACCTGGACCCGTGGCGCAGACGGCTCCTGGGTTCCGCAGATCTGCACCAACCACAGCAGCTGGCACAACGCCATGGCGAGGGTGCGCCGGTGGTACGCGAGTGGGAAGACGGTCACATGGTGACGGATCAGCACATCGGCCTGGTCCGCATCGGCGGCCCCACCGAGATCGTGATCCACGACGGTCTGCAGGGCGAATGCCGTATCTGCGCGCGGATCAAGGAGGTCAACGGCGCGCGGGAGCAGCGCGGCGCGCCCGTTGCCCTGGCGGAGATGACCAGGCGGCGCGACTCCTGGCGGGAAAAGGCCCAGCAGCTCGAGCGCCAGCTGGCTGTCGTGAAGGCGGCGATGGAGCGTCTCGAGTGGGAGGCGGCCAACAGGAACCGGGAGCTGGAGAGCGCGCGGTACTACCGGATCAACGCGGACAACCGCTCCGAGCACGCGTGGAACGAGGTGCGCCGCCTCACCGCGGAGCTGGCGGCGCGCAACGAGGAGGCAACAGGATGACGCCGAAGGAGTATCAGAGCAGGCTGTGGCAGGAGATCGAGGGCCTCGGCGAGCGGTGCAGCCGGGGCGTTGACGCCCCGATGGAACTGTGCGGGATATGCGAGCCGTGCCAGTCCGACCTCGGTGCGGCCAGGCGGGCGCTGTTCCAGGTGATCCACCTGCACCGGCCGCACGAGGGTATGCCGGAGTACTGCTCGAGCTGTGAGCGGTACAGCCAGCTGGCGTCGTACCCGTGCGAGACGCTGCGCGCGGTGGCCGGTCACCTCGGCGTGGAGGACTGGGTGGCGGACGAGGTGGAGATCCTCGCCGCGGATCTGCGGATCGAGACGTTCAGCGATTCGCTGTCCTACGTGGGCTCCATGCGGATCGTCCACCTGCCCACCGGACTCGCGGTGGAGCGACACGGCGTCATCCCCGGCGAGAGCGCGCTCAGCGTCAAGGGCGAGCTGATCGAGGAGCTGAAGGTGCTGGTCAGGGAGGCGCGATGAGCAGCCTTAACGAGTACCAGAGGTGGCCGCCGCTGCGCAGCCTGATCTACTTCGACGCCATGGAGGAGCTGCGCGCTGAGGGTCCGATCTTCGGCACGTACCTGGCGCCGACCGCGTACCTGCCGATGAATCCGTGTACCGAGCCGTCTTCACGGTTGTCTTGGAGCACGCAGCGGCTGGTATACGACGCGCTGGAGAAGATCCACGTGCACACTGACTTCGACCACGGACCGTGGGATCTGTACGCTCCGTCCCGGCTGATCTATCCGGAGCACACCGATTTCAGGAAGCGGAGAAACGGTGACCGGTAACCATTGCGCGCAGTGCGGACAGCCTGCCGATATGCGGCTGGATGCGGTGAGTCCGGAGAAGATCGCCGAGCTGTTCGCCAAAGCCAACGACCGGCCGGAGCACATGGACAGCGTGCAGATCCTCAGGGTGCAGATCCTTAGGAGGAAGCGATGAGGGAGTCCTGCCGCGTGTTCTGGGGCAGCCACGGCTGCCACCAGCCGGCCGGGCACGGTCCGGAGGTGGCGCACGAGTGCGACTGCTGCGAGTGCGAGAACCATCCGGATCCGGACTCCGGCTGCGTGGCCAAGCCGCCGTATTACGGCGAGAAGACGCTGTTCTACGGCGAGGATGCCGAGGCGCTCGGGCTGCCGCTGGTGCGCGACTACCAACGCGATACCATGTAGGAGTAAACACAAGATCGGAGAGACGACGATGCTGAAGGACCCATCCAGGCGCTACATGCCCCGCGCCGAGCCGGACCCCCAGCTCTGGCACGGCACGCTGGGCGGATACACGAACCACCACTGCAAGTGCGACGAGTGCGTTGCCGCGCACCGCGCGTACTGTGCGAACGCGCGCGCCGAGCGCGTCGCCAGCACGCCGTGGGACGAGATACCGCACGGCACCGCCAACGGGTACAACAACTACCGCTGCCGGTGCGAGCCGTGCAAGGGCGCCATGGCCGCGGCGCGCACGTCCTGGCCGTCGGCCAAGAACAGGGACCGCCGTAAAGAGCGGTCGGATAGCATGGTCGGCATGGGTGACGGATAGTGATCATCAGTATCAGCACGCCGGGGCCGTACGGTCCTGGGCTCTACCCGTGCGGGCGGCTGGCGGCCGTGCGGGAGAGGACCACATGGTCAAGCACAAGCCCAACGGCTGGAAGGGCTGCTGCCCGATGTGCAGTGGATTCCGGCGGGGTGTGGGCTGGCAGGAGCGGCTGCGCGAGGGTGAGATCAGGCGCGGCTTCGAAGGCCGCATCAGGCGAGTGAGGCGGAACGACGTGCCGAGAAAGGAAGAGTGGTGACATGGTGATCGACGTGTCTTAGGGGCAGTGAGCCGGAAGGACCGGCGCTCCCTCTGGAGCAGACGTGAGCAGGACCAATCACCACCGCCGGAACTACAAGCGGTGGAACATCGTGGGCATGCAGATCGACCACTACCGCGGCGTGTTCTTCCGCGAGTACCGCAACGGCATGGAGACGTACGACCTCAGGTTCTACGCCGGATGCCGCCGGACTCCGCAGCCGGTCCACCGGGTGCTGGACTTCCACGGGCGCTACCCCTGGCGTTTCCACTACGGCAGCGACGGGGTGGCCAAGAGCTATGCGGACATCGCCGAAGGCGAGCTGCGCGCGGCCGTGCGCATATACACCGGCGAGGCGCTCAAGCTGCTGCGCGCCGGCGAGGATCTGGACGAACTGCTGGAGCCGGACCTGAAGCCGCGCTCCATCGAGTACGAACTGTGGTGACCGAGAGGAGTAGACCATGAACGAGACACAAGATCAGATCATCCGCGCCGACGAGGACAGGAGGCGTGCCCGCGCGCTGCTGGCGACGATATGCGAGGCGCTGGACGAGCTCAACGGCCCGAAACTCCGGGCGACGGTGGAGATCGTCTGGGATGGCGTTCCCCACGTGAAGGTCATACCCGCCAACTGGCCGGGGCCGATCGCCACGGCGCACTTCTGCGGCCATGAATGGAAGGTGGACAAGTGATGATCAAGAGGCCGCGCTGCCGCAGCTGCGAGCGGCGCATCTGGCCGTGGCAGCGTAGCGGCGGCTGGGGCGAGATGGGCGCGAAGGACAACGACCGGGAGCGGTCGTTCATGCGGCACATCGACTGCATGGAGCGGGAGCGCGACGAGCGTCTGGCGGCCAACGTCTCAGATTCGTAACAGTCGCCTCAGAGAGGCCTATTTTCGTTTACCGAGAGCCTGTGAGCGGTACCTTATAGGTGTAAGAAGATCGGAGCGGAGAGAGGAAGATCATGGAGTACCTGCTGCAGATCGGGACCCACGGCGTCGACTACCTGCAGGCGCCGTACGCACTGCTGCTGCTGGAGGCGCTGGGCAACGACGGCGTCAACCTGCGCGACACGGACAAGTCCATGTGCCAGTGGACCGACGTCGAGGCGGGGTGGGAGGTCTATGACTACAAGATCGGCATCTGCTACGACCCGACCGGTCAGGCTCGCGAGGACATCACCGAGTGGCACGTGCAGGCCACCGAGAAGGGCCTGAAGGCGCTGATCGCTCTGCTGGAGGCGGCTCTCACGCGGCTGACCGCCGAGGCGTTCGAGGACGCGTGCCGCGAGACCAACGCGCAGGGCGTGGCGGATGAGATCCGTACCGAGCAGGAGAACCAGGTGCGCGAGATCGGCCACGGCCACGGCTGGAGGAACGCGGCGTTCACGGACGCGTACGGCGGTGCGCCGGCGACCGAGGAGACCATCATCGTTCCGGACGTCTTCTCCGATCTGGTGGCGACGATCTACACCGCGGCGTACCTCGAAGGCCAGGGGGCCTTCGAGAACGAGCAGCACGAGGACTGATTTCCGAGCGGCCGATGTGTTTACACACCGGCCGTTTGCGGTATACTCGGGTTGTAAGGCGATGCGGAGCGGATGCGAGGAGAAGATCATGACGAAGCTCACGGTAGGACAGCGCAAGGCACTGCTGCTGATCGATGCCCACCCCGGAGAGGTCTACGCGTTCCACACCCAGTCCGACCTCAAGCGCGCCGGCGTCTCCGGCGCCATCAAGGTCAACTGCACGGTGGAGCGCGAGCTGATGCGTCAGAAGCTGATCGGCGAGAGCTACACCGGCCGCACCTTCGAGCAGACCGTCTCCGGCCTGCGGCTCACGCAGTCCATCCGCACCCTGCGCCTGACCGACGCCGGTCGGGCCGCGCTCGGCTGGGCGCACGATCACAATGAGGGACGGCTATGAGCCGCCGGGACAAGGCCAGCGGGCCGCAGGACGCCACTCCGGACAGTCCGGCGTACCGGCCGGAGCCGCAGGACGCGCTGCCGGTGCGCGCCAGCCTGATGGTAGACATCTGGCGCATGGAGTCCGAGCGCGATGTACGGGCGCAGCGCACTTACCGCGAGCAATACGATCGCGCCAACCCGGAGCAGATGGCAGTCGATGCACTGGTCAGCTCGCAGTTGGGCGGCAGCATCGAGATGCGCACGCTGTACGCCGCCCGCGCGGCGGCCTGGGCGTCGCTCGCGGTGTTGAAGGAGCTCAAGGCGCAGGGCGCGGCCGGGCGCACCGTCCGCGATGCGGTACCCGAGGGATACGAGGAGGATGGATCATGAAGGAAGTCGAGTACGCCGTGTGCAAGCACTGCGGCAGGGCCATCTGGACCAGCCCGGTCAGCCGGATGTGGCTGTCGGAGGACGCGGAGGGCACCAGTCAGTGGGCGCTGTGCTCGGAGAACGTGAGTGAGTACTTCGTCGCCGGCCTGCACAAGCCCGGCCAATACGTCCTGCCGCTGGCCGTCGGTTCGGTCGTCGCCACGGCCGCGGACATCATGCGGCTGCCGAGCTACGCCGTGCTGATCAACGAGAACGGCAGCGTGCGCCGGGTGCACCGGTCGATCCTGACGCACGACCAGCTCACCGTCGATCTGCTGGACTACGGCATGGACGGCGACGAGGCGGAGTCGCTGGACCCGCGCGACGCGCTGGGCGCCAGCTCGCTGAAGGCCTTCGGGCCGTACACGGTGGCGTGGCTGCCGGAAGGGAAGTAGATCATGATTTCAGCGGAGAGCGAACTGCACGGCGTGCTCCTCGAGGCGATCAAGTCGGAGCTCGTCCGGGCTGAGAGTGCGCAGCTGGATGCCATCGCCGCCGCGGTGCTCGACGCCCTGCTGCTCAGTGACGGTCTGTCCGGCTGGATGGTCGCCCAGGGAACCGTGCACCGCGTGATCGAGATCAGCTGGCAGGACGTCAACGAGGACGGCGCCACGTACACCGTCTACACGCAGAGGAATTGATCATGGACAAGGATCAGGAAAAGATCATCGAAGAGGACGCGCTGGCGCTCACTGGCCACCTGGGCAAGATGGCCGTCAGCGTGCGCTTCGCCGGTGTGGAGTCGCTCTACACCCTCGGCGCGGCGCTCACCAGGCGCAGCGGCCCGCTAGACACGCTGCGGTCCCTGCTGGACGAGGCCGGTGACGTCGGCCTGGCGTACGACAGCTTGAACGATCGGCACCGAAACTTCTACGAGGCTCAGCGGCATATCGAGCTGGCCATGGAAGCGATCAAGCACGCAATCGATCCGGAGGACTAGACCATGGACGCACTAGAGCAGATCGAACTGGCGATCACCGGCGCACGGCTCATGGTGACCGGCGGCTACATCTGGGAGGACGAGCACGGCGAGACCTGGGAGCTGGCGCCGTTCACCGAGGAGTACGTCAACACCGCGGACGCCGCGGAGAACGAGCCCGACGGCAAGACGCACTGGGGCTTCTACGACCTGGCGCTGAGCTGCCTGTACCTGGCGGGCGAGGTGGAGGAGATCGGCGGACTGCAGATGTGTGCCGACGGCGTGAAGCGGGCGATGGTCACCCTCATCAAGCCGGAATGACACTGCGCCCCGACGCTGTTTACAAGAGCGGCGCCGGGGCGCTACGCTGCCCGTGTAAGTTGATTTCGGAGGACGGAGAGGATCATGACAGAGGTATACCTGGCGGCCGTGCACCGCACGCTGCTGACGCTCGCGCACGAGCTCGGTATGCTGCTGGCGCACGAGACCGGCGGCACGGCGGCTGCGGCCACGGAGCTCGCCGCGGACTACCTGATCGAGACCTTCCACGCCGAGGGCGACACGAGCGTGCCGCTGCGGATGCTGGAGGCGCTCGAGGCGCGGAAGGCGGCTGCGCTGTGAGGCTTCAACGCGGCACGGCCGAGTACCGGGTGCTCGTGGAGCTGGCCGGGCAGGGGCGGCGCATGACGATCAAGCAGCTGTTCGAGGCCACCGGGCTGGCGCCGGAGACGCTGCACGAGGTCACCGAGGTCACCAGGGACCTGTGGTACGCCGACTACGTGGAGCGCAAGTACGACTTCGGCAACGCTGGCGCCCCGCCGATGCTCGCGGTCACCTGGGAGGGTCAGGAGGCGCTGCGGCGCCTCGATGCGGAGCAGACGGTCGTGGCACGGCGCAGGCCGTTGTGGCAGCGCGTACTGCGCAGAGTATTCGAGATGGAGGACTGACGATGGACGAGATGGACGTGCGTCGGCTGCAGTCGGCGCTGGACTTCGTGGAAAGCGCTCGCGGGAACCTGGAGCCGGCCTACCGCAAGGAGGACTTCCCGACGGGTGACGTGGACGGCGCGCTGCTGGCCGCGGCCGGTCTGATCCGATCGATCCTGGAGACTGAGGAGTCCGAGCCGATCACGATCGTCCGGGCCGAGCAGACCTGCTTCGGCTGCCCGTCGCAGTGGGATGCCTGGGACGCCGACGGCAACCAGTACTACCTGCGGTACCGCTGGGGCTGCGGCACCTTCATGCTGAAGGCCAGGATGACCGGCGGCGAGCTGGCCTGGATGGTGTACGGCGAGGAGGTCTCCTCGTTCGAGACGGACGATCACATGGACGGCGTCATCTCGCTGGCGGACTTCGCCGAGAAGGCCGGTATCCGGCTGGGCGGTGCGCTGTGAGCATCGCCGAAACCGCGTTCCTCTGGCCGATGGGATCGTTGCTCTACGTGCTGGTCGGAGCCATCACCGTGCAGTACGCCCGGAAAGCGATCACGCTGCGGCGGACGGCCGTGGTCATCTGCTTGCTGTGGCCGCTGCTCTGGCTGTCCGTGGCTGTGATGACGGCCTGGGACTACCTGAGCTTCACCTTCGGCAAGGAGCAGCGTGTGGCGCGTGCTCTGCGCCGGGCGGAGCGCACGATCGAGCGGATCAAGGAGAGGCACGACCTGTGAGCACCTGGCTGCCGATGGACGACGCGCCTACGGACGGCACCGAGATCATCGGGCTGGTCAACGGCGACGAGGTGCCGATCCGCTGGAACGACGAGGACCGGCACTGCGCCGGGACCGGCGTGGCACGCGGAGCCGGGTACGGACACGGGCCGGGCTGGGAGGACACCTACAACTACTTCGTGATCATCGACGAGGTCGACGGCTGGAGGCCGATAGCCGGGTGAGTGGTCCGGAGTGTTCGGACCGTGCTACGGTCCGGACTGCAAGTAAACACGAAATGATCCAGGAATCGATGGAAGGAATATCCATGAGTATCCCCAAGCGCCTGCGCACGGCTCTGGTAGCCGCGTTGGCCGTCGTCGGCCTCGCGGCCGTCAGTGCCTCGGCCGTGGTCGTCAGCAACGTCCCGTCCAGCTACACCGCACTCAGCCCGACCCGGATCCTGGACACCCGCAGCGGCCTCGGCGCGCCCAAGGCGCCGGTCGCGTCGCACGGCGCCGTCCAGGTCTCCCTCACCGGCGTACCGGCCGGAGCGACTGCGGTCACGCTGAACGTCACCGAGACCAACGCCGTGAGCGGCGGCAACCTCATCGTCTACCCGGACCTCGCTGCGCGGCCCACCACGTCGAACCTGAACTTCAGCGTCGGCGGTACGGTTGCGAACTCCGTCACCGTGCCGGTCGGTTCTGACGGAAAGATCGCCGTTTACGTGGACTCCCTGGGGAGCGTGGACGTGATCGTCGATCTGGAGGGCTACTACACGGCAGCCGCTCCCGCGTACACCCCGCCGACCATCGTCACCCAGAGCGCCACGCTGAACGACGGCGGAGTCGTGGGCACCGCCAACACCGGCGGCAGCGCGGTCACCAACGCCACGGACGAGCTGGACGTGGCGCTGTCCGCAGGCACCTACCAGGTGTCCGTGAACGCCAAGGCGACTCCGAACGGGAGCACCGCGGCGAACGTGGATCCGCAGTTCTTCGTCTATAACCAGGCGTTGGCGGCTGGCTTCGTCGGCAACCAGTTCAATCTGGGATCCGGCGCGCTTCAGAACGGCACGTCGCATGACGCGTACTTCACCGGCTCCGGCATCGTGACGTCGCCTTCCGGGGGTGAGACGCTGCACGTCTACGCCTTCGGCTACGACGGCGACAGCGGCGCCAGTACTTACACCCTGGACAGCCTCACGCTGACCGCCGTTCCGGTGGCCGTTCCGATCGGCTGAGCACAGCACAAAGACGCAGGCCGGAGGCTGTTTACAGAGCTTCCGGCCTGCGCTAGGCTCGGATGTGGAAGACGATTCGGAGCGGAGAGGAAAGACCATGGACATGCAGGAGATCAGGGACCGTGTGTCGAAGTTCGACGCCTACCTGGACCAGGACGCGGCGTACAAGGCCGCGGACGAGGCCTACTGGGCGTTCCACCGCTCGCCGGTGGGCGAGGCGATGACGGAGCACTTCCTGGCGAGCGGCGGCTGGCTGAGCACCTTCCCGGACGCCGACGCGCTGGTGCGGGCCGACGCGCACCTGGAGAACCGCAACCGAGACTTCGACCGCGTCGTGCACGCGTACGTCGCCGAGCACGGGGCCGAGGCGCTGTAGTCTGTCTGCGCGGGTTCGCCGCCGATAGTGGAGACGGTCGGCGGCGTCCCCGTTCGGCACAGCCGGGCGATATCAAAGAGGAGATGATCTGATGGGGACCCGAGGGTTCATCGATCTGACCGCGCAGGGTGACAGCGTGGTTGTATACAACCATTTCGACAGCTATCCCTCCGCGCTGGGCGTCAACATGCTGGCATGGGCGCGCACGTTGGCGGACGACGCCTCGCGTTCCGCGGCGGCCGGCGCCATCGATTCCATGCGCGCGGTGGAGGACGGCCGGGACGTTCCGACGTCCGAGGACATCGAGCGGCTGCGCCCGTGGACCAACGGCGGCGTCGGCGCCCCCAGCGGTGCGGTGCCCAGCTGGTACCAGCTCACCCGCGAGACGCAGGGCGATCCGGCGGCGATCCTGGCCGCGGGCGTCTACGAGGACGCGTCCGAGTTCCCGGCGGACTCGCTGTTCGCCGAGTGGGGCTACACGGTAGACCTCGACAAAGGCGTGTTCGAGGTGTACGAGGGCTTCCAGAAGTCCCCGCACGACCTCGGCCGGTATGCGGACCTGGTGGTCACCCGCGAGTACTCGCACGGCAACTACTTCCCGGTGGCGCTGCGCGCCTCGTGGCCGCTGGACGCGCTGCCGAACCAGGATGCGTTCATGGCCGCGCTGACCGACGACTACGAGCCCGAAGAGGACTAGCCGTAAAGCTGTGGATACGCCGCCCGCAGGAGACTGCGGGCGGCTTCGATCAGGAGGAGACGGTGGTCAATTCCACCAAGAAGCCCTTGCTCAAGCTATGGACGCGGGATAAGGGCATCTGCTGGCTGTGCAGTCTGGCCGTGCCGTTCGAGCTGGCGACGCGGGACCACGTGATTCCGAAGTCTTGGGGCGGCACCTCGCGGTGGTCCAATCTCCGGTTGGCGCATCGCAAGTGCAATGAGGACCGCGCGGCCAGCATGAGCGACGACACGCTGATGCTGATCCTGGCGGCCACCGCCCGGACAACGCCGCGCGACCGCCGGGCAGCGCCGCTGCACGGGCAGGAGAACAGGAAGAGACGACCGAGGAATGTGAGGATGAACGACGATGACACCTGAAGAGCTGAAGACGGCCCGCGAGCTGGCCGCGCATGACGGATTCTCGGCGCCCACGGTGAGCACGGTGGCCCTGCGCGCCAGCCACCGGAAGCTGCTGGCGTACGTGGACGAGCTGACGGAGCAGCGCAGCCGGGACGCGTGCGACCACCTGACGACGATGAACGAGGTGATCGAGCTGGGTGAGGAGAACCGCGGCCTGCGCGAGGAGCTGACCCGGGACTCGGAGAAGATCGCCGAGCTGACGGAGCTGGCCGAACCGATGCTGCGGCTCAACCGCGGCCTGGTCATACTGAACAACCCGCCCGCGCGGCTGTCCGTGCGCCGTGACCACGGTCTGCAGGGCGTCCCGCACGTGATCGTGGAGCTGGTGCGCACTGGCGAGTCGGAGTCCGTGATGGGCTCGATGTTCGTGGCGCTCACGGACGAGATGCCGTGAATCCGGCGGAGATGCGCCTGCTGTGGCTGATGGAGCGGTACAACCTCCACGCGGCGGACGTGCTGATGCTGGACATGGTGGCCGACGGCCTGGAGAACGAGGAGGCCGCGGCCAAGATGGGGCTGAAGATCGGTACGTTCAAGAGCCGGATGGGGCGCGTGGCCAAGATCATCGGTACCGGCGACCGCGCCGGGATGATCGGCTGGTGCTACCGGAAGCAGATGTTCGAACGCGTGCTGTCCGATCCGGTGACGCTCACCCGCAGGGAGTTCGACGTCCTGGTGGGCGTCACGCGCGGGATGAGCAACGCCGAGCTGGCGTTGGACCTGGACGTCTCGCAGAACACCGTCCGCACGCACCTGACGCGGCTGTACGGTGTGCTGGACGCCCGCGGCCGGGAGCACGCGGTGCGCCGCGGGGTGGACACCGGCGCGATCAGGCTTGTGCAGCGCGTCGAGGGGCAGTAGCGTTTACACATCGGAGCGGAGAGAGGGAGAGCGCATGAAGAAGGTAATGATCGATATGCAGCGCAAGCGGCTGCTCGAGGTGTCGCTGCTCACGGAGCAGGTGTACGAGCCCAGTGCGGAAGAGGCACTGCTGCGCGACGCAGTCCGCGAGCTGTCGTTCGTGTGCGCCGAGCTGCTTCAGGACGCCGAGGACCGCAATCGTGTCGAGAACGTCGAGGCGCCGGTCGTCGACCGGAGTCTCGGCGGCTGGGACGACGCCATAATGTGGCTGCGCGCGAAGCCGGTCGGTACGCGTGTTGTGGATCGGGACGGCGATCCGTGGTGCAACACGGAAAAAGGCTGGCTGTCCGGACAGGGCGACGGCGAGTTCAGCGGTAAGCCCCAGTCGGAACGCGACATCGGGCACTGGGCGCCGTTCACCGTGATCGACGAGCCGATGCCGAAGATCAAGGTCGGCGACATCCTGCGCACCACGGCCCAGGTGAATGCGTTGCCGAACGGCGCCGTCGTCGTTAACGGTGACGACATCGCACTCCAGCGCGGTGCCCAAGGCGGCCTGTTCTATGCGGCGACAGTCCGCGGATACGGCTCAACCACGTCAGAAGTCTCCGTGGACGGCTACGTCACCGTGGTCTGGCTTCCGCAGGACTAATCCACTACCGGTCCGGATCTGTGTTTACCGTGCGGATCCGGGTCTGCTAGCGTCGAGGGATCGGGAACGAGGAAGGGAATCGGATGATCGAGAGGCTGACCCCGGAGCAGGAAGAGCTGCTCCCCGTTGTACGGGACCGCTGGATCGAGATCGGGCTGAGCACCGAGCCTGCGGACCGCGCGGTGGCCGAGGAGGGCGTGCGGCAGTCTTACGAGGCGGCCGGACTGACCCCGCCCAAGGCGTTCGTGTGGGTGGACTCGCCGATGGCAGGCTGCCTGGGCGCGTCGCTCATGGCGCAGTGGCCAGAGATCGGCGAGGACGTGTGGGCGCGGCTGCTGGTCTCCACGCGGACTATGGCACAGGACACGGCCATGCGGATGGAGGCCGCTCGGATCGTCGACAACGTGGTGGACGCGATGTTCCGCACCGTGGACGCCGTGTCGGACGAGATCCCCAGGGCGGCGCGGGATGCGCTGCGCGAGGCTGCGGACGCGGTCAGAGAAGAAGCTCTCGGTTCGGTGAGCCGGGATGCACTACGTCACGGCATATTCGATGTGGACATTCCGGTGGACGGCGGTGCGGGGGAGTTCGCCACGCAGGAGCGGGCGGCGCTCGGCCAGGCACTGCGCAACGCGCTGCGCGAGGTCGGCAAGAAGCTGAAGCAGCATCAGGGGCAGACCACCGGCAAGGTCGACAAGGCCGTCTGGAACACGATCGACAAGACCCTGCCGACGGAGGAGGCCGTAGAAGACGTCACCGAACGGGTGCTGGACACGGTGGTCGGAGAGATCGGTCAGCAACTGGACGCAGCTCCCAAGGCCGCCGGGCGCAACATCGGCGTGCCGAAGGGCGATCACCTCATGGACGCGGCGATGGACGCCGTGGCCAGCGGGGTCGGTATCGCTGCGCAGAACACGATGAACTCTGTGGTCAACGAGCCGAACGACGCGCACCACGTGCAGGGGCACATCGGCACAGCGGTGGACGAGCAGCTGAACGCTGCTCGCAACGAGGCAGTATCGGCGGCCATCGGCTCCCTGAAGGATGCAGCCGTGACGCCGATCAAGGCGACGCTGGACGGCGCGGACATGGGCGCCGTGGACGAGATCGGCTCCCTGGTCATCGACCAGGTCGGCTCGGCCGTCTACGAGCCGGTGGTGGCCGCGTCCGCATCCGCGGGGATGGCCCAGGCGCCGAGCGCGGTGTGGGACCCGATCTCCGGTGTGATCGACAACGCGCTGCGGACGCTCGGCGACGAGATGACCGAGATCATTGCCCGGGATCTGGGCGACACGTTGCGGTCGGCAGCTGTCACTGTTCTGCACGATGAGGCCAGTACCGGGTTCATGATGCACCCGAACACCGCGTACCCGGACGACGCCGGGCGCGCCGCCCACTTGATCCTCACTGCGCTGGAGGAGGCGCTGGAGAAGCAGTTCGCGTACATGGAGGATGGTGACTCTCCGCACGGTCTGGATCAGTACGAGCAGATCGACAAGGCCGTGGCTGTCGACGTTTCACAGGGCCTCGACAATGAGATCTCTGCTGCCGTGGACCACTGGGGCTCGCTGCGCCAGGGCGTAACCGGATTGATCGCCGACGAGCTGGCCGAGCGCACAGAGGACGCCGGGAAGCCGGCCGGGCAGATCGGTGGCGAGATCGGTGAGGTCGAGGAGGCGCCGTTCCGCGACGTGCGGGACACCGAGCGCGCGGCGCTGCTGCGGCTGGTGGAGTACGTGCTGTGGATGGTCGTGCTGTCCAAGCTGGAAACCGGTGCGTTCGCATCCAGCGATGGCCAGGGCCGCGGGCTGCGCAATGCCGTCGAGGGGCAGCTGAACGATCTGGGTTCGGAGCTGGGTCACGCGGCTTCCCAGAGTAAGAATCAGGCGATCAGCGCCGTGGAGAGCTGGAGGGCGCGCAGTGCCACCGTGACTGAGGTGGCGGATCTGGTGGACCCCGTTTCCCGCGCCGTCGTGCGGCAGCTGACCGAGCAGCTCACGGACTTCCAGTGGAACCGGCTCGGTGAGGCGCAGAAGCTCAGGCGCGGCGAGACGGACGAGGACGTCGCGGCCAAGGCGATGAACGGAGCGCATCCGATTCAGGGCGAGGTCTGGGCGGTATCGGGGGAGATCACTAGGGCCGTGCGCGAGTCGCTGGCGCGGCTGCTGGACGCCGTGGCTCCGGACCTCGCTGCGCAGGCTCCCGGAGCCGCGGCAGCTCACGATGTGGACGTGGCGGTCAACGAGGAGGCGGCCCAGCTGTTTCCTCAGCTGCGGCAGGCGATCGGCGCGGCGTTCACGGAGCTCGTGCGCGGGCTGCGCAGGGACAGCGCTACGCCGCTGCAGGCCGGTACCGATCCGCATGCTCTGCTCAAAGTCGGAGTCGAGTCCGGCGCGTACGGGCACCAGACCCGCGGTCCGCTGCCGATGATCACTCAGGAGATCGCCGAGAAGATCGTCACCGGCGCGCGGGACCAGATCTACAAGGGCTCGTGGGGCCAGCACGACACCTGGCTGTCCGTGTACGACTTCTTCGGGCGGATCGGGCTGGACTGCGTCAAGCCGCTCGAGGGCCTGATGAAGGTGGCCGGCGCGGCGGGCTGGTGGTGGCCGTTCACCGGCGTGGCCCTGATGAGCGACCGGCCGGAGCGGCTGCACCGCGACCAGCAGGGGCGACTGCACTGCGCGGACGGCCCGGCGATCCGCTACCGGGACGGCTGGGGGTTCTACGTCTGGCACGGCACCCGTGTGCCCGCGTGGGTCGTCGAGCGGCCGACGGTGGAGGATATCGCCGCGGAGGAGAACACCGAGATCCGCCGGTGCGGCATCGAGTCCATGGGCTGGGATCAGTTCACCGAGGCAGCTCAGCTGACTCCGGTGGACCGCTGCGCCGACCCCGGCAACCCGGGCTGCGAGCTGGCCCTGTACGACGTGCCCGAAGAGCTGTGGGGCGACCCCGTCCGCGTGCTACTGTGTGTAAACGGCACGACGGAGACCGACGGCATTCGCAGGCGCTTCGGTCTGACCGTCCCGCAGGACACGGCCACCGCCATGGGCGCGGCTGCCTGGGGATACGGCCTGACCGAGGAGCAGTATGCCGGGATGCAGCGCCGCTGCTGACCGTACCGAGCGAGAGGAAGAAGAGAAGATGACCAACACCTTGACCAACAAGGCAGCCGAGGATCTGTTCGGCGTCAAGATCCACGAGTACCACACGCCCGAGCTGGATATCCCGGTGCTGACCGGCCTTCAGGCACAGGGGGACATCGTCGTGGTTCCGATCGCCCCGCTCGGCGCAGTCACCGGCACCGGCGACACCAAGGTCCCGCAGACCGGCGTGGCCGTCGTTCGCGGCGAGAACGGCGGCAACACGCACCTGCTCCTCGGCGCGCCGACCGCCTTCTGGGCTCCGTCGGTCAGCGCGGGCACCGACCCCTCGGACCTCAAGCTGGGCACGCTGACCGTGCCCGCGGGCGGCACCGCGTACCTCACTCATCCGGAACACGGATTTGCTGGAATCGGCGGTGGCACGTACGTGATCAACCGTCAGCGCCAGCAGGCCGACGTGCAGAAGTTCGTCGAGGACTAGCAGAGCTCCCGCGGCCCCGGACGCGTCGCATTCGATCGGGTACGCGGAGCACGGCCCCGGCTCAGGAATCTACGGTTCTGAGCCGGGGTTTCGTGTTTACACCAGGCGAACTCCTGGTAGGCTTCGCAGTGATGGATCGGAAAGGGGATGAAGATGGCGAAGAACACCAGGCGCTGGACCGACAAGGCGTCGTTCGACCTGTTCATGGCCGTGTTGGCGATGCGCACCGGACTGCCCCCGCTGATGGCGTGGGCGCTGTGGTCCCGTGCCGTGTCCCTGGAGATCGCACTGAGGCAGATGTACGTGATCGAGGAGGACAAGTGAGTGAGTTAGAGCTGTTCGGCGGCCGGGTGGAGGAGGTGGTCTCCGGCATCGTCAGCGTCCGCAGCCGTCCGGGTATGGGCGGCGTGTCCGTAGAGATCGTGTTCGCGAACGGATACGGCGCGTCCATCGTCAACCACTTCGGCACGTACGGAACCGAACTGGCCGTGCTGGACCGTTATCTGCACTTGACCTACGCCACGCCGGTGACCGATGACGTCATCGGCTGGCTGGACCGGGGCACGTTGATCGCGACGCTCCGGCTGATCTCGGCGCTGCCCGAGGCGCCGTATACCGGAAACACCAGGGAAATCGAAGAAGGGAACTGATCTAAGATGTCGCATTCGACGGTGCTCGTGTGCCTGCGGCCGGGGACCACCCTGACCGCGGTCGGGTATGGTTTCGCCGACGTGGTGAACGACGCGCTGACGGCCGTGCTCGCCCCGTTCGACGAGAACGTCGACGCCGAGCCCTACCGGGAGTACGAGGAGGGGGACCCGGCGGACAACTGGGTTTACACCTCCTGCAAGGCGTCCGCGGAGCACGTGCAGAACGGCACGGGCATCCTGCCGTACAAGCCGGACGGGTTCGGCTGGTCCTCGGCGGAGTCCAAGCGGACTCCCGAGGCGCAGCAGCGTGAGCTGGAGGAGGAGGCCGCGCTGTACTACGTGGCGCCGGAGCCGGTCACCTGGGCGTACATCGTGGAGCTGCACAAGGCGCGTTGGCCGGAGGAATCGTCCTCGGTCCCGCTGCTGGACGAGGACGGCCGCGCGTACACGATGTCCACGTACCCGCAGGAGAAGCTCAACGACAAGGGCGCGCTGGTCGGCGGACCCCGCTGGGACTGGTGGCTGCTGGGCGGCCGGTGGACCGGGTACTTCACCCTGAAGCCGCAGGACGTCGCCTCGCAGGACATCGCCATCGGGCGGCCGGGCACGCTGACCGAGCCGAACCGGGACCACAGCAAGACCGACGCCGCGGTGAAGCGCTCCATCGACATCGCGGGGATGCGCAAGGAGGCCGTGGACGACGCGGCCACACAGTGGTGGGCGTTCCGCAAGATCCGGGAGCGCTACCCCGAGACCAAGCCGTGGAGCCACTACCACGGCCTGGTGGAGGCCGAGACGATCACGATCGACGAGGCCCGCGAGCTCTACCGCGAGCAGCCCGGCCGCCAGGCGCTGCGCGACACGGAGTTCGGCAACTGGTTCGGCGACGACCCGTACGACGTGCTCGGCGGCGATCTGGAGGCGTACCAGGCCAAGCAGGAGCAGCGGGCAGTGCCCGGTTGGGCGATGCTCACCCTGGACGGCGAGTGGTGGGAGCGCGGCACGATGGGCTGGTTCGGCTTCAGCAGCCAGACCGAGGAGTCCGAGGACGAGTTCCTGAAGGCGTCCAACGCGTACATCGACGGGCTGCCCGACGACACGATCCTGGCGATCGTGGACGTGCACATCTGAGTAGGATGGCGATGCCCTGCGCGGGGCGGTGGATCCGCGCGGGGCATCGATAACCGAGAGAGTGAGAAGGAGATATGAAGAAGATCTTGATGCTGGCCTGGCGGGTGCTCCGCCCGGTCTTCAAGGTGATCGGAATCGTGCTGCGGCCGGTGTTCTGGCTGCTGGAGAAGGTCCTGAGCACGTACATGGGCAACGGCCTGTGGAAGCATGGAGTACCGCTGTCGCATTGGATCTCCAAGCGGCTGGCCCCGATGTGGGTCGTCCTGTTCGGCGTCAACGTGAGTACGCAGGCGCTGCACCTGACGAACTGGATCGTCATGCCCCTGATCATCCCCATGATCTCCACCGCCCTGGCTGACCAAAGCCACCACGATTACCTGTGCGAGCGGTGCGTGGCGGACATGCCGATCAATCCGCAGCAGGAGGTGGACGACAAGCTGGACGCGCTGCGGCGCTACCACAAGCTGGCGCTGCCGGTGGCTCTCCTCTACCTGACCGTCATCATCCCGGCCACGATGTTCCTGGGCAACTGGCTGTACGGCTACGGGGTCTACATCGTCGCCGCAGCCGGGATGTTCGGACTGATGCTTCCGGTGATTCACTGGATGGCGGTGCACGGCCGCCTGCGCCCGTGGTGCCCGTACTGCCGTCGTGGGCGCGGCGGAGACGACGAAGAGTTCGCGCCGGTGGCGCCGGACCCGCACGGAGTCAAGGAGCCGGTCGCATGAGCGGCTACCGAAACGCCGCCGACGTCCACGTGCAGATCGCCGAGCTGGAGGATATCGTCCGCAAGGGTTTCCGCCTCAGTGTGTACTACACGGTTCTGATCTTCTGGAACGTGCTGTTCATCCTGTTTGGGTGTGTGGAGATGGGCCTCGGCGTGTGGCACCACTGGGGCTGGTGGATCTTTGCCGTGGATGCGTTCTGCGCCGTGGATGCGTTCTGCGCCGTGGTCAACGCCGCGGCCCTGTACTTCAACCTGGGCAACATCGACAGGATCCTGACGTCGTACGACAGCGATAAGATCGATCTCAAGGTACTGCGCGCGCTCGTCTCGGTGCTCGAGGCGACGCCTGCCGAGCCGGAGGACGAGAAGCCGTGGTAGCCATGCGGTACCGGATCAACGTTCAGTACGTGGACAACACCAAGGCCAGTTTCATCGGGTTCATCGGCGCGCTGAACAGCCAGACGCTGAACGCCTGGGATACGAGCCGCTACTGGGCCGTGGCCACCACCGAGGACGGATTTTCCTTCACGGTGATCAATCTGGACCATGCCCAGGGTATTGGTTTTGTGCGGCTCGATTCGCCGGAACCCGAGGACGCCAAGCCGTGAAACACCGGCTGAAGATCCCGTATGTCGAGTACGGCAGCCAGACCGGCGCGCCGCCGGACATGATGGGCTTCGTCTATCCGTTCGGCTGGCACGTCGTGTCGCTCTCCTGGGAAGCCACCGGGGCGTTCAGGTTACGGCGACTGATGGTGGTCAAACTGCAGAGCAACAGCTGGACGCACGCGTTCTCGGAGATCACCGTCTACAGCGGCTGCACGCTGGTGTACGACGATGTGGACCGCGTGAGGGGCGTCACCTGCTGGGAAGAGCCTCAGGACGCAGTACCCGAGGGATACACGGAGCCGGAGGATTCGAGATGAGTGCGAAGTTCGTTTCTCGGCACGCCGCGGCGTGCGTGTACTGTGCACACGGCCCGAAGTGCCGTGCCTGCGTGATCGAACTGCCGCTCAGCGATCCGGCGCGCTGGTCGGTGTGCGAACCGCACCAGGCGGACCACCGGGCGATCGTGTCCGGGGACGAACCGCTGCCCGCGCCGCGCCTTCTGCACGTGGGTACCCCGCAGGAGCCTCCCGTCGGATCCAGGCGCACGGACCGCTACGGCCGTCTGTGGGTGCGCACGTACGTGCCGCACCGTGACGGCATCCGGGTGCTGTGGGCATGCTGGGACAAGGATCTGCCCGCGGTGCGGAATCCGGTGCACTGCTCGTGGAGCAACATGCTGCGCTGGCTCGCCGACGACTGACCGCTGGTAGTCTGGTAAACGTGCGCGGGTGGCCCCGATTCCCTCGTGCACCGCGGTTGAGCGCCGGCCGTTTGCACGCGGCCAGCTCCCGGTGATGCGGCGTCCGCCACCCCCAGGGCGGGCGCCGCCTCTACAGCCACACGGAACGGATGAGGAATGGACGAGAAGAGCACGGCCCGGCTCGACGAGCTGGAGGCTGCCCTATGGCGCAGCGGGTACCAGGGCACCGCCGAGGAGCTGGACACGGTCCTGGAGGCGCTGGCGGCCTGGCTGCAGGTACTCATGGGCGCCGACCGGGAGCAGCGGATCGCCGAGGCGCGCAACGCGGCCGAGGAGTACGTGCGGGAGTTCGAGGCCGAGCACGGACCGATCTCGCAGGCCGCATACGCCGAGGCGGAGCAGGCGCTCCGTGAGATCTCGCCGGATCCGCAGCCGGTGGACCTGGCGATGCTGGCCCGGATGCACTCCACGCAGTCCGCCGACCCCTACGGCGCCGCGCTGCTCGACGCGATCGAGGAGGCGGTGGCCGAGGCCGACGGCGAAGTCACCGAGTACCCCGGACAGTTCGTCGGCATCCTGGAGTCTCTGGCCGGTGAGGTGCAGGCCGCGCCGGACATGATCCTGCGCGGCACCGCCGACGGGTACCCGCGGCCGTGCAAGACCTGCGGCGAGCCGAAGCAGCGCGACGAGTTCAAGATCGACAAGGCGATGCGCGGCGGCCGTCGCTCGGACTGCAAGAAGTGCGTCCGCGGGAAGGACAGGGCGCGCGAGGAGAGGAAGGCGAAAGAGGCATGATGACGGCTGACGAGGCACTGAACGAGTACATCCGGCGGCTGATCGTGAGCGGCGAGATCGACTACATCGACGCGTACCCGATCGCGGCCAAGGAGCGTCAAGACGTGCGCGACCACCTCAAGGAGTGCCCGAGCCTGGCGGTGACGGCGGGTGAGGGTGAGAGTGGCGGGTACGGCTGCGACACCGGCTGTGACTACGCCCGGCTGGAGGCGGAGGCCCGGTGCGAGCACATGGGTCCGTACGACGTGAACCACGGGTGGTTCGGCGAGTTCAGCGATATCTACGACGAACTGGACGCGATCCGCAAGGAATCTTCGGAGTAGGTGTTTACACGACAGGGCGATGCGGTATGCTCCTCGTGTAAACACCGACCGGAGGAGATCGAGATGGACGCCGCCTACACCTACAGCACCGGCACTGCGGTGGAGCACGGTGACTTCGTGACCGTGACCACGGGCAGCGCGAAGGACGGGACGCTGCGCCGGGCCAACGGCTACGTGGTGGACTTCAGCACGCAGGACATCCCCTTCACGCGCTGCATGTTCAAGAGCGTCACGGTCCAGATCCCCAACGGTGGCGGATTCCTGGAGTCGGCGCCGTCCCGGCTGGCGCTGATCAGCCGCTGAGCACCTCTCGCAGTAGCGCCCCTTCGGGGGCGCTTTCGCGTTTACGGACAGCCTCGATCAGGTACGCTGGACGCAGAAGAGGAAGGATTGCGGATGATCGAAGAAGACGCCTGGGATCGGGACCGGCTGACCGTGGAGGTGCTCGAGTCCTTCGTGTGGTACGTGCAGTCCACGGACCGCTATCCGACGAAGAACGACATCGGCGACGAGGAGACGGTCCGCTGCCTGGAGCACGCGATCCTGGCCGTGAAGGGGCGGCTCGGCGCGCGACTGTCCTGGCGTGACCAGCAGCCGCCGTACGACGCCGTGGTGGAGCAGCCGGACGGCACGCGCTGGCACCGCACTGGGGACTCGCCGGTGGCCGCGTGGGGGCAGGTCGGCGTGGACCACTTCAAACCGGGGTCCTGGACGCGGGTGTGCGAGTCCGGGCCAGTACGCGTGGTGGAGTGGGGCGAGAGCCGATGATGCTGATCAGCAACTGCCCGAACGGGCACCGCGAGACGTACGATTGCCTCGGTTGTCCGGCATCCGGGGATGTCGCGCACAAGCACTGCGCCGACTGCTCGAGCATCTGGCTCGACGGGCGCGGCTGGCACTACCCGGTCATCAAGGGCTCGAGCATCGACGTCGGCATCCACGCACCGGGGACATCGGCCGACGTCGAGGCGCGTGTGCGCAGCCTCGAAGACGAGCTGGAGCGCTGGCGCGCCGAGCTGGCCACCGTCAAGGCCGTCGAGGAGCAGATGCGGCTGGACAAGCTGCGGCAGGCCGAGGAGTCCGCGGCGGCGCACGAGCGCGTGCTAGAGATGGCCAAGGTGCAGTGGCGCATGCTGCGCAGCGCGTACACCGGCAACCCGGCGGTAGGCGTCGTGCTCGAGCTGCACGGGCCGGACTGGGGGCCGTACGCGGAGAACGTCGTGTGCGACCACTGCGTGGAGTTCAACGGCTACGAAGACGTGCAAGGCGTTGAGTGGCCGTGCCCGACGTACGCAGCGGTGTACGCGATGGCGCGGAAGCTCAAGCTGCAGAGCTTCGGGATCGCGGGGGCCGCCGATGACGACGACTGACGACGATTTCGGCAACTTCCTGGCGCAGCAGATCCTCGAGGCCTACGGCTTCGCCGGTCCGGACTCCACCGCGGAGGACCGCCACCTGTGGCAGGTCGTCAACGAGGTGATGAGCATGACGGACGCTATCCGGGCACAGGGCGAGGCGGATATGCTCGCCCGCGTGCGCGCGGTGCAGGCGTACGTGACGAAGCAGTTCAGTGAAGATCTTCCTGAAGGAGTGGAACTGACATGGGTGACAGAGTGACGATCGGCTGGACGAAGTCCAGTTTCTGCGGAGGACCGGCGAACTGCGTGGAAGTCGGATTCCGCAAGGCCGAGGCGAGCAAGGCCAACGGCAGTTGCGTCGAGGTCGGCGAGTGCTCCTGCGACGGCGGCACGTTCTACGTCCGGGACAGCAAGGACCCGGACGGCCCGGTGCTGATGTTCACCAGCGCCGAGTGGGACGCGTTCGTGAAGGGCGCGCAGGCCGGGGAGTTCGACGGTCGATGAGCGATCGTCCGTCCCCGGGACTCGGCTGCGCGCGGTGCGGGAACTGCTGCGAATCGATCTACATGTCCGCGGAGATGGATCTGATCCGCCAGGCCTGGACCACCGAGAAGCTCGACGGCGTACCTGATCCGGGGATGGACGAGGGCTGGAAGTTCTGGCTGGAGCACGGATGGACCGATGATCGGCGCCCTACGGCCATCGCCAAGTACAGTCCTGCTCACCCTGATCAGTCCACGGCCAACTTCACCGCCGAGCACTGGCACCTGGTCAGATCCGAAGAAGATCACCAGATATACGACTGTGACATGTTCGACACGGAGACCAGGCTGTGCACCGCGGGTGAAGGCCGTCCGCCGGTGTGCAGCGGGTATCCCTGGTACGGCGAGGAGCCGGGCCGCGGTCGGGCTGTGCTCCTCGGTCCGCAGTGCTCTTACCTGCTGGACGTGGCGCCGGCCGACCGGCCGGAGAACGCCCGCCCGCTGATCCCGATCGAGGTGGTCTGAGATGGCCGATGCACCGCAGTATCCGCCGATGGGCTCCTACGTCTGCGTCAAGACGCACGGCGTGGTGGCGTGGCTGATCCGGCGCGGCACGCACAGCTGGGCCGACCACACCTTCATCGTGGTGAACAACGCGGGCGGAATCGTCGAGGCGATGCCGGGCGGCGTGCGGCGGGCGCACATCTCCGAATACGCCGGATGCCGGATGGCGGTGTGCACGGAGGGTACCTACGAGCAGCAGGTCCAGGTGGCCGCCGCGGCGCTCAAGATGGTGGGCACGCCGTACGACGAGCTGGACATCGTGGACCTCGGCCTCGAGGCGCTGGACGTCAAGTGGCGGTGGCTGGCGAAGCTGGTGGACCGCCAGCATGGCGTGATCTGCTCGCAGATGGCGGCGCTGTGCGGCAGAGTGGCCGCGCTGGACTGGTCCTGCGGGCTGGGCGACCTGTCCCAGGTGACCCCTGCCCTGCTGGTCGTGCGCATTCCCCAGCGAGTATCCGCCTAGGTAGACTGGCCATACGGCAAGCGGTGGAGGCTATCTGACAACACAGTTCAACTGGACCGTCAACAACGGCAGTGAAAACACCGCCGTCTACACCTTCACCAACCCTGACGGATCGCTGTATCCGATCACCGGACTGACGTGGGAATACGTCGTTCGCCGGGACGCCAGCGACATGATCACGGCCGCGGTGATCTCGATCACCCAGACGCCTAACGCGCAGGGCGCGATCACCGTGAACACCTCGACGTCCCAAGTGACCGTCGTCCTCTACCCGGCGGCCACGGCGGCGCTCCCGTCGCGCGCCATCTACGGGCACGCGCTGTGGTCCAATCCCGGCAACACGATCACCGCCACCAACTGGATCTCCGGATCGTTCATCGTGAACCAGGTGGCCCAGCCGTGAGCGACGCCGTCGATGTCACCGTGATGCCGTCCA
>WNFN01221517.1_pt2 | contig 53107 bp, 45 predicted proteins | sample 5400161 | NCBI WGS metagenome assembly WNFN01 (sample SAMN13153353, study PRJNA577476) | soil metagenome | isolation source: 80 cm saprolite on Douglas fir-dominated hillslope | place: USA:California | collected 2013-09-17 | reverse complement strand
CCGCACGCACACCGCGCACATCGCCTTGCCGCAATTCCGGCAGTACCCTACGGCATCCGCATCGGGATGCACCGCACACTTCATAGCACGCTCCTCGAAATCATAGTTCGCCGAGCCCGCCGCAGACCGCTGGCAACTCCGTCGCCAGCACCTCTATTTGCCGGGCCAGATCGTTGGCGCGATTCTGCTGCCGCGGCGTTGCGGGCTTCGAGCCATCGCTGCTGCCAGGCTGCTTCTGCGGGGACGATTCAGGAACAGTGCTCTCCGGATTTGCGCGCAGATCGTTCTCGTCGCGCAAACGCGATTGAATTTCGTTTACCACGCGCAAGTCGTTCACGAATTTCGCGGTCCGCCCGTAAGCCACATGCACCCTGCTGTCGACCCTGTTATAGATCATCGCCGGCCGCAGGTCCGCCAGCTTTGGATGCCGCCAGTTGAATCCCGTCGCACTCACGAAAATAATCAGCGTAGCGGCCACGGAAAGCGTGCCGTAGGCAAAGCGCAATGAGGCGAGATGGCGGATCCGGCGGAACCAGCTGGCTGCTAGTTCGCGCGGCCCCAGGGTGTTGTCGAGAATCGCATAGACGAGCCGTGGAGGCACGGGCACCTCGTCCATTGCATGCAAATGGGTCACGAGGGCGGAGACAGTCCCAAGCAGCGGAGCGCACCGCATACACGACGGCACATGCGCCGTAAAGTCCGCCATCTCTACGGGAGTAAGCACCCCGTCGAGATAATCGCTAAGCCGCGCTTCCGTTTGTTCGCAAGTCCAAGTCATACCGTACTCCCGAGCCCTGCCGCGGAACCGTTCAATGCGGCCGCACTCCCATCTGCTGCAGAATGCGCGCCAATTCAATCCGTCCGCGGTTAATCCTTGATTTTACCGTGCCTTCGGGTACCGACAGTACCCGTTGTATCTCACCGTATTCCAATTGTTGCAAGTCCCGCAAAATCACGGCCTCCCGCAATTCCGGCGAAAGCTTCGTCAGCGCCGCCTGAATCTGCCCGCTCAGTTCGCCGAGCAACACCTGCTCGTCCGGCCGTCGCGCTGTCGATTCCTTGTTTTCGACCACCGGCATCGCGTCATCCAGCGAATCCGTCACCCGGTCCCGCTTGCTCCGCCGGTAATGGTCGATCAGCAGGTTGCGCGTCACGCTCGTCACCCAAGTCCCAAATCCGCCGTGCGCCGAACGATAGCTTCCCAGCGTCCGGTAGACCCTCAAAAAGACGTCCTGCGGCGCACAAGCTCTTCCCAGGCCGAACCGTCGCCCTGGAGGCATTGCTGGACCAGTTGGGCATCCTGCTCCAACGTCTCATCAGCCTCGAATCCTGGTGCGGTGACATGCGCGGCTACCCCCGGTCAATTTCTTGTTAAACCGTGGGCAGCCATCTCGGCCTGCCATACAATGGAACGAAAAGTGCCCCCAAAATGTTCCCTCAGGCACTCACCCCGGTGGCCGGAAAGCAATCGCCGCATCTTACTCACCACGTCAGCGAAAGACAAGCGAACCCGTGTTCCGATAGTGGGTCAATTTCCGCTTCGCGCGTTATCGGGCATTGACTTCGTGATAGTCGCGATTTCGTCGTGTCGGGAATTGGCCGCTCCCGAAGTAACTAATAAGCCTGACGGATTGTCGAACACCTAGACTGCTAAACCACCACGACTTACTCTATAAATTACCGCCGTCGTTTCGACCAATTCATCCTAGATTGCCCTTGTGGCCCATGAGGAAGCCCACCCTAGTTAGCTATCTCGCCTCCGGAATACACGCCCTCTTGTTTCTTTCTATGTGGGTGCTCTATGCCGTTTTCTCGCAGCCCCTAATGAATGGACCATCTGCTTTACCGTTCGTAATCCTGTTCATTGCCGATTTGCCAATTTCGATAGTCGCCTTTGGGGTTATGTTCACAAGTAGCGAGAAGGGTGTGATCGCAGCCGTGCTTTGGGGCGTGCTGGGGACACTGTGGTGGTTCCTAATCGGTTTTGCGATTGACGCTCGTATACGCAGCTATCGGAAGAATCGCGATCAAGAAACGAAAGAAATTCCTCCACCTGCGAAAGCCCAACCTTGGGCTAACGGCAGTCGCCGGAAGGAATTGTTGATTGCAGTAAGCGCGGTCGCCTTTGTGATCCTCGCGTCACTCGCTTGGCAATGGAATGGGTGGCAAGGACATTTTGAAAAGGGGGAAATTCGCAGCTTCGCGTTCGCGCCCGACGAACGGTCAATCGTACTTGTGCGCTCGCAGGGCGATTCATCGCGCATGGAGAAAGTGGTCCTGAATTCAGGTGCGTCCACTCCCATCGGTAAGGCTTTCCCGTGCAGGGCTTCCTCTCCAATGTATTCACCCGATGGGACACGGATCGCGTTTGCCTGCGAGAGCAAGCCGACCGAACTTTCACGCATCCTGATTATGGATGCCGATGGTAGCAACCTTCATCCGCTTTTTTCGTCGACTTCGGAAAACTACGATTTCGCCCCACACTTTACTCCCGATGGAATGGAAATCTACTTTGGTAGATTACCTTCTTTTGTTAAGGACACCGGAAGTGGAGCAGCACCTCCACGGCGGTGGGACGTTTATTCAGCCACCCTCGACGGTAAAAATGAACGCCCACTAACAGATCGACGCTTTGAGGGCTTTGGGGTGTCATTTTCAGGCGATGGCAGAAAGTTCGTTCTCGCCGGCGATACTGTTTCAGGAACGCGATTGCGTCTCTACTCGCTCGATGATTCAAGCAAGGGTGAAACAACAATTCAGCCTCTCATGTCGGACGGAGGCCGCTCGCGCGTAATCTCCAATGTGTCGCTTGCTTCGGATGGGCGCAGCATCTACTTCATGGCGGCGAGTGATGGCAAAAAAGCGTTCGACTACGATGTTTACCGCTTGGACCTTGTCAGCAAAACCGTAGAAAAATTTACGACTGCCAATGGCTACGCCACGGACCTTTGTGTGTCGGGCAACGGCAAGACCGCGGTTTTCTTGCGATGGACTTCCAGATGGGGCTCCCTTCCGAATTTGAGCAAACTATACACTCTCAACTTGGCGACGAAGCGCCTCACAGCGTTGAACGTGACCGGAACGCAATAGCGACGCCGCCGGATCGAAACCAGCCGAGTGCTGCGTACCTGAGCGGAAAAATGGACGTTAGCGGGACCACAAGAGTGTGCCTCAATGTCGAGCAGCTGGTTGCCAGCGGAGCACATCTGCCCCTTAGGGCAGGTGTTTGCGCGTCTGCGCGCGTGCCACACTGGAGCCTGAACTTGGAGGGACCCACATGGCGCAAACGATCTGGATTCACAAGCTTGCTGACGCTAAAAAGGCAGACGCCGATGGAATGGACTACATCTGTGAGCACCTCTTTCAGGCGTTGACGCAGAGTGGCAAGCTCACGAAGGCAAAGGGTTGGAACCCGCTCCCGAATGCCACCGCGAAGGACGGCACCACCTACCGGGCGCTGTTTTGCGATTCCTGTGGAAAGAACTACAACAACGGCAACGTGAGAATGGCCAAAGAGCCCGTCCTGGTGTAAGGAAGCCGCTCTACGCGTGCTCAGGCGCCGTCCTAAATTTGAAATGCTGAGTGCTACAGAACCCGGAATATAAGCTAGATGTCATAAATTTGCCCGCGTTTTACCTTGACAAGCGTTACTTCTGGCGTATACTAGGTGTTGGGTAATATTGTGCCTCGCCTTCCGTATCGCCAGCATCCCTGCTGGCGTTTTTGTTTTCTGGAGGCTGCCAGCAGGCCTGAGTCGTCTTTGCCACTCTCGCGAGACACACCGCATTTTGCACAGCTTTGGTGCAATAGAAGTTCTTTAGAATCAACACTTGCAAAAGTGTATCAAAACAAAAGACTTTAAGTTCCTTTAGAATGAACACTTATGAAAAACCGGGGGGAGGGCCCCCCTTCTGCAAAAGCTGCGGTGCGTGAGGAAGGACCGCAGCCATATACTGAGCGTCAAATGAAAGCTCAACTCTCGAAATGGGGCCATAGCCTCGCTCTCCGAATCCCCCAGCTCGTCGCCCAGGCCGCTAAGTTGCGCGACGGCGATACCTTGGAGCTTGATGTGGAAGGCCCAGGCGCTGTCCGCATGCGCAGGCCGACACCTAAACCAACTCTTGAGGAACTTGTCGCTCGTATTACCAAAGAAAATCGCCACAGGGAGACCGATTGTGGTGAAGCGATAGGGAACGAGCCTTGGTGATGGCGAGAGATCCTAAGGAATGCGCACGACCGTGATGGACTTGAGCATTCTCACCCACCGTGCAGGTCTCTTTTCATGCGGCGCAACGATCCGGAACGGACCCTGCTTGGCTCCGAGCGGCGCGCCGTCCATCGTATCCGCCACGATCACTTCTGAATCGAGAATCCCGGAATCCAGTTCGCCCAGCGAAAAGACCACTCGGTATCCATCCGCCGCTTCGGCCAACACATAGGTGGCCATCAAGGGCCCGCGAAGACTCTCCCCCTGCGGCACACCGGCTTTGCGAAGCAACTCCTCGAGAAGCACGCCTTCATACGCTTCCGTTTTCTTGTCGTGAGGATTCACAACCGTAAGCTTCTTCCGTGGCATGTTCTTGAAGTCGGCGAGCGTCAGAACGAGCGGCGTAGACACCGCGCCGCTGATCCTGAGCTCAGCGGTGGCCGGCACAGTTTGCGCGAACGGCGCGCCCGCTCTCGCAGCGATCAGAGCGAGGGAAATGCTTAGAATCGTAAGAAGAGACACTCGGACTATACGATCCATAATGCGGATCCTCCTTGCACTTTGAAACGTAGGGAGGGTCAGGCCTTTTCCAGCATCACTTCTGTGGATTTGATCACCGCGGACACCGTGTCTCCAACCTTGAGCTTCATTTCGTCCGCACTGCGCTTTGTGATTACGCTCTCGATCATATTTTTGCCCACGCTCACAACCACATGAGCCATGACGCCGCCAACCTGGATTTCTACAACTTTCCCTTCAAGCCGGTTCCGCGCTGAGAGAGTCATGCCCAGAGACTACGCCTGGTCAGCCAAAGAGTCCATACCGCCTACCTAGCCTATCCGCAAACTTGCGCAATCGCACCGTAGGGGCGCAGCACTGCTGCGCCCCGGCCCGGCTAGATTGAAGCCCATTCCCTTCGGAGCGCCGGAGCCGTACCAGACCCGATGATGCTCTACCCGATTCGCGGGACAGCAATCCGCGTAAATCCATCCAGCCCATAAGCGGATTAAGTCGGTTTGACATAACGATATGAACCGTATTGAATTAGCGCATCCCTCCGGAGGCCTCTATGATGCGCTCGATTCGGCTATCCAAATTGACGGCGGACTATCTCGCAAGTGTTCGTACGAAAAAATCTGCGTGGCGGTGTTTCCTCGCAGCTCTCGTTGTGACACTGGCTGTCGCGTGGCCGGTCCAGGCTCAAGTCGCCGCGAGCATCACGGGTATTGTCACCGACCCGTCGGGCGCTCGCGTCGCTGCAGCGACGGTCACGACAAGAAATCTCGAAACCGGCTCTGTCCGAACTTCGTCAACCGATGACACAGGCCGCTATGTCGTCTTTGGACTGGCAGTCGCCTTATATGAGGTACATGTCTCCAAACCCGGTTTCCGCGATGAACCTCGCAGTGCGGTTCATCTAGCCGTCGGCCAGGAGGTTCAGCTTGATTTACGTTTGTGGCCTGCGGCAACCAACGTAGATGTATTCGTCTTCGACGATGCTCCTATGGTGGCTACCACCACCCACGATGTCTCCGGCCTCGTCGACGAACAGCAAGTCAAGGATCTTCCGCTTAACGGCCGCAGCTACGACCTCCTTCTCCCGCTTAATCCCGGCATCGTCAATTTCACGTCCGAGAAGACCGGCGGCACCGGCATCTCCAATTCCACCACCGCCAATAATTTCGCCGTCGAGGGCAATCGCCCGCAGCAAAATCTTTTTCTCCTCAACGGTGTCGAATACACCGGCGCAGCCGAAAACAACATGCAGCCCGGTGGCCCCAGCGGCATGCTCCTGGGCGTCGACGCCGTGCGCGAATTCAATGTGCAGCGCGACTCCTACAGCGCCGAATTCGGCAAGCATCCCGGCGGCCAGGTCATCATCGTCACGCAATCGGGTAGCAACCAGTGGCACGGCGCCGTTTTTGAATTCCTCCGCAATAACGCTCTCGATGCGCCCAATTTTTTCGACCAGGGTTCCGCTCCACCCTTTCAACGCAATCAGTTCGGGGCCGCCCTGGGTGGACCGCTTCTGAAAGACAAGACGTTTTTCTTCAGCAACTACGAGGGATTTCGTCAGCACCTCCACCAGACGTCGGTGGCTTTCGTTCCCGGCCTGGCCGCGCGCGCGGCCGCCGCACCAAGTGTCCAGCCTCTGCTAAACCTGTGGCCCACGCCTCCTCCTGGCACACCGGAATTGAATATCCCTGGCCAGGCCTATGGCATATCCCAAGTCTTCAGCAGTCCACTGCAAACCATTCGCGAAGACTTCGGCACCGCCCGTCTCGACCACATTTTTTCCCCAAAGGATTCTCTCGCGGCGATCTACACCGTCGATGATGGCGACGACTTCACCGCCACTCCGCTCGATCCTTTCAGCTCCGACATCCTCACTTTGCGCGAGCAGGTGGTCAGCCTTGAAGAAACTCACGTGTTTTCCCCGGCCATACTCAACACCGCACGCATCGGTTTCTCCCGTGCCGGCTATTTCTTCACCGGAGAGCCGACGCCCGGCACTCCCGCCGCCAGCGTCCCCGGGACTCGCCGGCAGCAACAATGGCAGCAACTTGCGCATCGCGCGAAATCTTTACACCTGCGAAGATCGCGTAACGCTGACGCAAGGGCGGAATCAACTCAGCATCGGCGCATGGGCGCAGCAATTCCAATCCAATGAGACCATCGCGCTGAGCCAGTTCGGACAAGCAACTTTCGCCAGCTTGCAGACCTTTATTCAGGGAACTGCGGGGACGTTCCTATTCGATCCGGCGCCCACGGAGATGAACTGGCGCGCGTGGTTTGGCGCCCTCTATGCCGAAGATGTCATTCGCTGGAGTCCAAAATTAACCATCTCCCTCGGGTTTCGCGACGAAACTTCCAACGGCTGGAACGAGCCGCACGGGCGCGCCGCCAACTACACGTTCACCAACGGCGTGATCTCCAGTCAGCCTCACATCGGAACTGCGCTGTTCACGAGAAACAACGCAAAATTTCTCCCACAGCCGCGCGTCGGCGTCGCCTGGAGTCCGTTCGGCCCAAGAACCGTCTTCCGCGCCGGCTTCGGCATCTACAAGGACCTCCAAGACGCGCTCGGCTACCGCACCGACCAAAACGCGCCGTTCAATCCCGTCTACAGCCTCTCGACGCTGCCCGTCTCCAAGCTGCCCATTGATCCCGCCGCCCCCGTTCCCGCAGGTGCCAAGCTCGTCCCTGGCGGAGTACAACCGGACATGCAAACGCCCACCTTGATCTCCTGGTCGCTCCGCGTCGAACACCAACTCTCTCCCAACACCGCGCTCACGGTCGGGTACGTCGGCTCCCACGGCTATCACGAAATCGTCGGCGTCGACGCCAACGAACCGTTCCCCGTGATTTGTCCCGCGTCTCCGTGCCCGACCGTTTATCCCACCGTGACGGCGAACACGAATCCTCCGCCTCCAGTGGTCACAATTGCCACGGGATTCCCGGCAGGCTCACCTTTGGCGGGCGCACCTGTCCCGGCCGGCAGCTATTACATCCCTCCCGGCACGGCGCGAGCCAATCCTGCGATCGCAAATACCTGGACGTGGTTTTCGCGCGGCGACAGCTCCTATCACGCGCTGCAACTCGACCTCCGCCGACGCTTCAGCCACGGCCTCGCCCTTCGCGGCGTTTATACTTTTTCAAAAGTTCTCGACGACGGCGACTCCGTGAACCAGACCACTGCCGGCAATGCCCCCGGCCTCGTCTCCAATCCCTTCAATTTGCGAGCCGACAAAGGACTCGCCACATTTGACGTGCGGAACGCCGCGGTAATCGATGCAATCTACGCCTTGCCGTTTGGGCAGGGACACGCGCTGGCGAATGGTTTGCAAGGGTGGACCGGCAAATTAGTAGGCGGCTGGTCCGTCGCCAGTATTTTCACCATACAATCCGGCTTTCCCTTTACCCCCCAGCTCAGCTACAACCCCTCCAACAACGGCGACACGCGAAATCCCGTTCGCCCCTTCCTAAATCCCAATTTCACCGGCCCGGTCGGCCGCGACACCTACATCGGACCCGGTCTCGCCACGTGGGATTTTTCCGTGCTGAAAGACACCGCAATTCGCGAGCGTCTGAACCTGCAATTCCGCGCCGAAATCTTCAATCTGCTCAATCGCGCCAATTTCAACACGCCCAATCTGATCGTCTTCACGCCACCCACCACCACAAATCCCACCGGGCTCTCCGGCACCGCCGGCGCCATCACCAGCACCTCTACTACTTCGCGTCAGATTCAATTTGGGCTAAAACTGCTCTGGTAGAGTCAGACCTTGGACGTGACGTTTCCGGAGGGCTCTCTTCGCATCAGCGTTTCATTTGCAGGCCGGTCAATTCCCAATCGCCGCATCTTGTACAGCAGTGTCGTGCGCTTCACGCCCAGCCGCACCGCCGCTCCGTGCGGACCCCCCAGCACCCAATCGGCGTTCCGCAACGCCTGCATGATATGCTCGCGTTCCGCTTCGGCGAGTGTTCGCGTTCCGCGGAAGGCGTCGGGCCGGCTAGCCTCGGCCGGGCGCGAAAGGGAGAGCACCTCGCCCGAGGAAACAACCACGGAACGTTCCACTACATTCTGCAACTCTCGCACGTTGCCTGGCCATCCGTGATGCACCAGCGCGTCCATGTCTTCCGGCAGAATCGTTTCGATTCGCTTGTTCATGTGCTCTGAATACTTCTTCACGAAGTGCCACACCAGAGTAGGGATGTCTTCGGCGCGCTCGCGCAGGGGAGGGATTTCAATGGGGAACACACTGAGGCGGTAGTAGAGATCCCTGCGGAACTGCCCGCTTTCCACCATCTCCACCAGACTTCGGTTGGTCGCCGCCACGAGCCGAAAGTCCACTTGGATCGTCTTCGAACTCCCCAGCCTCTCGAATTCGCGCTCCTGCAAGACGCGCAAGAGTTTCGACTGCAATTCCAGCGGAATATCCCCCACTTCGTCGAGAAACAGGGTTCCCTTGTTGGCCAGCTCGACGCGCCCAATCGTACGCCCTACAGCGCCGGTGAATGCTCCTCGCTCGTGGCCAAACAATTCGCTCTCGAGCAGCCCCGCCGGAATTAACGCGCATTCCGCTCGAACCAAGGGCTGCGCCCGCCGCGAACTGAAGCGGTGAACGGCCCTGGCGAAGAGTTCTTTCCCGGTGCCCGTTTCTCCCAGCAGCAGCACCGCGGCGTCCGTGGCGGCGACTGTCTCTATCTGCTGAATCACCTGCTTCAGGGCACGGCTTTGACCGACAATCTCGCCGTTGCCCTGCTCTAACCGCATCGTGTTCGCCACTGGGTTCCCGCCGAGGAAAAAGTGCCCAAATCCTAGTGCACTACAGTGCACTTGCCTCTGATGCCGCGAGTATTCCACAAGGTGCAGGCCAAGTAAAGACCCAACACCTTCTAGGGGCGACTTTTGAGCCAAAAAATGTTCCGGCCAGGCTTCTGGCGCTAACGGCGTGTGGCTGCTTTGCGGTAGTGTTTCCGTCCGCTATTTTGTAGGAACTTGTCCACCGCGTGTCGCACCAGGGCGGAGATTGGCGCCAGCGACTCCTTCGACATTCTCCCTAATGCTCGCAGCTGTCTATCAGTGAGCCAAACGACAGTTCTCTTCATGGTCCTATAGTGGCCGACAGTTCCCTTGCGGTTGATAGTCCATTCGTCCTATCAGCCTGACCTGCAGTACCTCTCGGAAGTTCCATATTTTCCTGCCGGCCCCGTGTCAGGCTGTGGTCAAAGCATTGACGCGTCTGGCTTACTTTCTAACCTACGTCTGCTGTATGTGCCGCACACTAACTCCCTTCACTACATCAATCTACCGATTTTCGGAACGCCAAACCATTAGTGGAAGGACAAGTGCACGTTACCGCACCAACGATTTTAGATGCGGGATCTCGCGCACTCTTTGCTTGCAGCCTAGGGCGATGTGTCCTTCGCTGCTGGGAGTCGGAGGACCGCGCCGCCTCGGGGGAAGCGCACGGATCGGGCGCTCCTTGGCCCGCTGTCGCGGCTTTGTCTTGCCAGTTGGGTTGAGGCCGGATGGTGTTTGCGGGTTAGCGCTCATCATCGTAAAAATTTGCCGGGTCGTACCTTCACAGGAAGCCTCCCGAAGCAGTGTCGGTTTCCAACTGAGTGGCTGTGGCCCCGGTGCCTAAAGGGAGTGGACTTTGAAACAGCAAAAAGTGTATCGGTGCAAACCTGAAGAACCACAAACCAACGAACCCATATATGCCCGGCTACTGCGCACGGCAGAAGTCGCTGCCCGGGAATCCGCCAGTGTTTTAGACGTCCTCAAGCTGGCCCTTCGTAGAGTGTGCGAGTGCACGCAGTGGCCATTCGCACATGCCCGCATCCTGTCGGAAGACCTTGCCTTGGACCTGCGCGGCACCAACGAGGTTTGGCATGTGCCCTTCCTGGATCCTCGCGGATTTCGGAACAAAGCCATCCGAATGAACCGCTTGCGGTCAGGGGTCGATTGGCAGCTGCGCATGCTCAGCAGCGCCAGGCCGATCGTACTGCGCGACCTCGAGCGCGACTTGGATCTCAACGGGCAACAGGCCGCGCATGAACTAGGCCTTCGCTCTGCTCTTGGTATGCCCGTCCTGGCCGGCGAAGATATCAAGGCCGTCTGTGTGTTCTTCTCCGGCGCCCCCATTCCACAAGATGCCCTCTTCGAGGAGGTCTTTGCCACCATAGCGGCCGCCCTGGGCCAGGTCATTGAGCTGCAGCGAACGCGGGAGCTCCTCCGCGAACTGACTGGAAGGTTGCTGACTCTTCAGGACAACGAACGGCGCAGGCTGGCCCGCGAACTACATGACACGACCGGCCAGAATCTATCCATGATCGTTATCAACGTGGAACTTCTCGGTCGCGAACCATCCCTCAGTCCGGCGGTGCGTGAGAAGCTCACCGAATGTGCCGACCTCGCGCGCTCGAGTCTCCAAGAGGTGCGAACCTTTTCGTACGTGCTTCACCCGCCGATGCTCGAAGAACTGGGGGTTTTTCCGGCTTTGCGCCTATTTATTGAGGGCTTCTGCGAGCGCAGCGGAATCCTGGTGGAGTTGGAGCTACCCGAGCGTCCCATTCGCATACCCCGGGAACTCGAGACCACTATCTTTCGCGTCGTCCAGGAGAGCCTTTCCAACGTCCGCAAGCATTCGCACAGCTCTACCGCCAAGGTTCGCATCGGCCTAGATCCCGGCGAAATCGCCATCACCGTCGAGGACCAGGGATCGGGCCTTCCCCAACCCACGGACGATGCATCGTCGCCTGCCAAAATCGGAGTGGGAATCGGCAGCATGCAGGAACGCGTGAAACTGTGCGGCGGCCGGTTCCAACTCCACTCGCTCCCCACCGGCACGCAGCTGGAAGTCAGCTTGCCCTTGCCACAAGCGGCACGCGCGGCGACGGCCTAAACGGCCCCATGTAAACTGACACACCGACTGGGGACACCGTCAACGCAATGCCTCTAAGGCGACATCAACCAGTTTCGTATCCCATCGCGGCTGCTGGTACTCTTAACGAACCCTGGGTTCAGGAGAACATCCAGCAACTTGCCACCAATCATCAGCGCACAAGGACTGTCAAAACGATACGGAGTCGCTCCACTTTTTCAAGATATCTCCTTCACGGTATCGGAAGGTGACCGCATCGGCATCATCGGGCCGAACGGTTCCGGCAAATCGACTCTTCTCGAGATTCTGAACGGCCGGGTAAGTCCAGACAGCGGAGAAGTCGCGATCCGCAAAGGCACGCGGGTCAGTTGCGTGCTGCAGATATCGGAATTCGCGCCCGGTGAGACGATTCGCTCGGTGATCGATAGAGCGCTCGATCAAGCGAAAATCCCCGACGCCGAACGCCTCTCGCGCATTGCCGAAATCCTCGGCCGCGCTGGTTTCACTGATCTCGATGCCGGCGCGGCAACGCTGTCAGGCGGCTGGCGCAAGCGACTGGCCATCACCGAGGCGCTGGTCCAGAAGCCGGACATTCTGCTTCTCGACGAACCGACCAACCACCTGGATCTCGCCGGTATCAAGTGGCTGGAAACCGTCTTGCAGAATGCGCCGTTCGCCAGCGTGGTAGTCAGCCACGACCGCTATTTCCTCGAAAACGTCGCCAACGAAATTGTCGAACTCAATCCAGCTTATGAAGATGGCGCGCTGCGCGTTTCCGGAAACTACAGCACATTCCTGGAGGCCAAGGAGCTATACCTCCACGCGCAACGAAACCGGCAAGAGGCGCTCGAGAATCGCGTGCATACAGAAATCGATTGGCTGCGCCGCGGCCCCAAAGCGCGGACCACGAAATCGAAGGCGCGCATCGATAAAGCGCGCGAGATGATCGGTGAACTCTCGGAAATGAATGCGCGCACGCGGAGCACGAGCGCGAAAATCGATTTCTCCGCCTCCGACCGGCAAACCAAGCAGTTAATCACCCTTGATGACGTGAGTTATGCCTTGGGCGATCGCACGCTCTTTCGCGATATTCATTTCATCATCACCTCCGGCATGCGCGTGGGGCTCGTCGGTCCAAATGGCAGCGGGAAGACGACGCTGCTGCGGCTCCTGAAAGGTGAACTCAAGCCCACGCGCGGCAGCATGCGTCAGGCGGAATCCTTGCGCATCGTCTACTTCGACCAGAATCGGGAGCTCGACCCGGACATTACCCTGCGTCGGGCCCTCGCGCCAGACAGTGATTCGGTCATTTATCAGGACCGGGTGATTCACGTGGCCGCTTGGGCCGCACGTTTTCTATTCACCGGAGAAAACTTGAATCAACGCATCGGCCGGCTCTCTGGCGGCGAGCGCGCTCGCGTGTTGATCGCGCAGCTCATGCTGCAACCGGCCGACGTCCTGCTGCTGGACGAGCCCACCAACGATCTCGATATCCCCACGCTGGAGGTGCTGGAGGAGAGCCTTCTGGAATACCGCGGCGCCTTGGTGCTTGTCACTCACGACCGCTATATGCTCGATCGCGTCTCGACGGTTGTGCTCGGGCTCGATGGCCTCGGTGGCGCGGAACGTTTTGCCGACTACACGCAATGGGAGTCTTGGCAGCGCTCCCAACTGGCGTCTGGCAAGAGCAACCTGTCCGTCGAAACGCAGAGCCCCAGCGGAATAACAAACGCGCCCAAGTCGTCCCTTACAAGAAAGAAGCTCTCCTATAAAGAGGCGCGGGAATTAGAAACCATCGAGCAGCGCATCGCGGATGCGGAGAAGGAACTACAAGCCAAGCATGACGTCTTGCAGGACGTGGCGATCATGAGCGATGGCGCACGATTGCACGCGGCGTCGATGGAAATGGACGCGGCGCAGAGGACGATTGATGAGCTTTACGCGCGGTGGGTCGAGCTGGAACAAAAAAAGAACTGAGTCCGGGCAAGCCCGAAAGCACTTCTGCCTTAGAGTGTTCTATAGAGCCGCCATCCCGGCGGCGGGATCAAGCCGTGGCAGCCCTACTTTTACCGCGTGCGTCCGAGCCGTCCCTGAAATTCCAACGCTTGTGATTCACGCTTATCGATGCCACGTCATCAGAACCAAAGGGAATTTCCGTATACCCGCGGACCTCGATAATGCAGCCCTCGCTCACGACGACCTGCTCGAAAGCTCTGCCGTCTTTGAGTTCCACCGAGACAACCTGGTAGCCGATACCTGTCTCTTTAGCTTGCTTCAGGTGATCGACGCATCCACTCGGAACCGGAACTAAGCATTTCATCGCACACCTCTGGAATAGAATCACCGCGAAGACCTACATAGTATGCCGAAGCGGGCATGCTGTCCAAACGTCGCAGGGACGAAGCAGAAGCGAACTGGCGTGGTGCAGTACCATTACTGACTCGCGCGCTGTATCGGCTCCGGTGGTTCATTCAGACCAACTGTTCCGTGCCTTCTCACACTCCAGCTACCACTTCTTGCCCCACTTTTTCTGCTACCTGCGCGAAAGGTCCGGCATCGCACTACAAAGGGCACTCAAAGGAGGACCAAATGGGTCACGAAATTCACCAAGGACACTCGCATCAGCATGGGAATAAGTGCGGCCACACGGCTCTCATGCACGATGGGCATCAGTGTTTCCTTCACGATGGCCACATGCACTATGTGCATGGCGATCATGTGGACGAGCACAAGCTGGAAGTGACTTCCAACAACCCGGCGAAATGCAGTTCCGGACACTCCTGCAGTGGTCACGAAGCCACCCACAAGCACGGCCCAGGCTGCGGGCATGAAGCCGTTCCCCACGGCGATCATACGGACTACCTCGTCGCTGGTCATCTCCACCATATGCATGAGGGCCATTGCGACAACCACGGTGCGGTTCAGCTTGCCGCTGCCGCAGGGCGGTGACGGTAGTTTCGCTGTGTTTACTTGTCGTCCCCGTCTTTATCGCCATCTGGCGCGACGAACAGCAGTCCTCGAGCACTCCCGAACCCGGTCACGATCGGTGTGACAACTCCGTTATCGAGGTTAAGGGTGCCAACGAGGCCCAACGTGTCCGAAGCTGAGTAGGCCACGCCGGGCTCAAATCCGAAAGCGCCAACATCAATCCGGTAAATTACTCCCTTCGGCGCCCCTCTCTTTCTCGGCAAGTTTTCATACCCGTACGGGGGCGCCAATTTCTTCGTGCAACGAACTTCTGACCTCTGCTACGCTCACGCCCTATGCGACTTTACCAAAGCCTTGTTTTCCTGCTCACCCTTGGCGGTTCGGCATTCGCCCAGGATGTCAAGCCGGTTGCTGATCGCCTCGCTGCGCAGAACGCCCTTTTCGACGAGCAGTACGAGTCCGACCTCCGCAACTTCCCCACTCGCGCGACTGCGTACGGCGACTACCGCTACAACGATAAGCTCGGCGACTATTCACTCGCCGCCATTGCTCAGCGCAACGAAACCGACCATGCTTTCTTGAGCCGCCTTAATGCCATCGCCATCACCGGCTTTTCCGACCAGGATCAGCTCTCCCACGACCTCCTCGTTCGTGTCCTCCAGCAGCGCATCGCCGACTTCGACCTGAGAGAATTTGAGATGCCGATCAGCCAGTTCAACGGCATCCATACCGCTCTCGCGGATCTGCCTCTGTCCGTTCCTCTCGACTCAGTGAAGCACTATGAAGACTACATAGCCCGACTTCAGCAGATCCCCCGTGCCCTTAGTCAGACCACCGAGGTCCTCCGCGCCGGCATGAAGGACAACCTCATGCCCGTACGCTTTCTCCTCGAGAAAGTCCCGATTCAATGCCTGGGCATAGTAGATGCCGATCCCTTCCTGATTCCGACAAAGAAATACCCCGCCAACATCTCTCCAGAGGAGCAGAAGCGTCTAACGCAACAGATCAGCGCCGCTGTTGACACCGATGTCATCCCCGCCTACAAGACTTTCGCTGCCTTCCTTCGCACGGAATATGCTCCCCACGGCCGCACCACCCTTACGGTTACTTCTCTGCCAGACGGCGAGAAGCGATATCAGAACGACATCTACGGCCGCACGACCACCCACATGAGACCGGACGAGATCCACCAACTCGGCCTTCGCGAAATCGACCGCATCCAGGGCGAAATGACGGTGATCGCGAAAAAAGAGGGCTTCTCGGATCTCGCCTCTTTCCGCGCATCTCTCAAGACTAATCCTAAATACAAACCCGCCTCCGCTGAGCAGATTCTCGACGACTTTCGCCGCTACATTGCCCAGATGGAGCCCAAACTGCCCGAGCTCTTCACTCTTCTCCCTAAGTCGCCCGTAACTGTCGAGCCGATCCCTGCCTTCCAGGCTGCTACGGCAAGTCATTATGTGATTGGCACCCCGGACGGGAAGCGGCCCGGCCGCGTCGTCGTCGCCACATCCAACTTCGCGGAGCGCTCACTGATCGACGACGAAGCCATCGCCTACCATGAAGGGGTCCCGGGGCACCACATGCAACTATCCGTGCAGCAGCAGCTCACCGGCTTGCCCAAGTTCCGGCTCCACGGGCTCGGGTTCAACGCCTACACCGAAGGCTGGGCGCTATACGCGGAGCAGCTTGGAAAAGAGGTCGGCTTCTATCAGGATCCCGTTTCAGACTACGGCCGGCTTTCCTCCGAACTTTTCCGCGCCGTCCGGCTGGTTGTCGACACAGGAATCCACTCCAAGGGTTGGACACGCGACCAAGTCGTGGATTTCTTCCGCAAGTCGGGCGCGGTCGACGAGCCCACCATCCAATCCGAAACCGATCGCTACATCGCGTGGCCCGCGCAGGCTCTTAGCTACAAGCTTGGCCAACTCAAGTTTCGCGAACTCCGCGACCGTGCCCAGAAAGAATTGGGAACCAAGTTCGACCTCCGCACCTTCCACGATGCGATGCTCGATGGTGGAACCCTGCCCCTCGACCTGCTCGACGCCCGCACCGACAAATGGATCGCCCAACAGAAATTAAAATGATCCTGTAAAATTCCAGTGGCTTGACGCCTATGCGTGCGGCCAGTAGGCTGGCAGGCTCATGCGTGCTTCGTCGCGGAACCTTTTAGTTGGGGGAATTGGCCTCGCTGTCCTGGCGTTTGTTGCTTACCACACACGCGGCCTCTTTCATTTCGGCGATTTTAGCGGCGCAAAACTTCTCCACGCGGTGCGTGACGCCAATCTTTTCCTGCTGGCTCTCTGCGTGGTCGTCATTTACGCTTGCTACGCCTTGCGTGCTTTGCGCTGGCAAGTCTTTCAGCGAAATCTGGGGCCTTCGCACTTCTGGAACATCTACAAGCTGACCCTGGCGGGCTTTTCCGCCGTGTTCTTGCTCGGGCGGGCCGGAGAACCCGTTCGCCCGCTGCTGCTCGCCCGTAAGGAAAAGCTGCCCATCGCGGACATGTTCGGAATTTACGTGCTCGAACGGCTATTCGACACCGCAAGCGCCGCGGTCATTGCTGCCATCGGTCTTTTCCTATATGAGTCGCATGCGCGAGAAGGCCAAAGCGCCGGCGTGTTGGAGACCGCGGCAAAGACAACGGGATCGGTTCTGTTTGCGGGCGTCATCGTGGCCGTCGCCATACTCGTGTATCTGAGGGTCCACGGCACGGCCATGCTGGAGCGACGCTTGCAAGCGGTTATCGCGGTACACTCTTGGAAAGCAAAATTTGCCCGCATTGTCCTGGGGTTTGCGCGCGGCGTGCAAACCATCCGCACCTGGGGCCAACTGGCCTTGGCAGTTCTATACTCAACGGCCCATTGGTTTCTGGTCCTATTGGTGTACTTCTGGGGATCGCACAGTTTTGGCGGAAAGCTCGCGAGCATCACTCTGAGCGACGCCATGCTGGTGATGGCCTTTACGCTGGTCGGCTCCGCCGTGCAAGTCCCCGGAGTCGGCGGGGGCTCGCAAGCGGGCTCCATCATTGCATATACCGCGATTTTTGGAGTAGAAAGGGAGCCGGCCGTAGCGGCCGCGATTGTGTTGTGGGTGATTTCGTTCGCCATCTGCGCTGTAGCTGGTGTTCCCCTGCTGATTCACGAGGGTTGGTCGCTGGGACAATTGCGAGAAATCGCCAAGCACGAGGACGAAATCGTGGACAAAGAAATGGCCGGGAGCAGTGGCGGCACGAGAACCCGGCCGGGAGAGTCCGCCGAGTGAAGTGCCCGTTCTGCGCGCACGTAGACGACAAGGTGATTGATTCGCGCGAAGGCCGTACCGGCGACACCATTCGCCGCCGCCGCGAATGCCTCAAATGTGGACGCCGCTTCACCACCTACGAACGCATCGACGAAATTCCTTACATGGTCATCAAGAAGGACGGGCGGCGCGAAAGATTTGAACGCCAGAAAATTTTGCAAGGCTTGCTGAAGGCTTGTGAGAAAAGGCCCGTGCCCACTCCCAAGCTCGAAGCCATCGTCGACGAAATCGAAGGCGTCGTGCATGAAGCTACCGAGCGCGAACTGACCACCACCGAAATCGGTGAAATGATCATGCACCGCCTGAAAAAGTTGGACAAAGTCGCCTACGTACGATTCGCGAGCGTATACATGGATTTCAAGGATGTCCAGGAGTTCATGAGCGAACTGAAAAATCTGCTAAAGGATCGGGTCAAAAAATGAGTCACGTTGTAAGGGGGCGCTTCAGCCTGCCTGCCGCAGGCGGGCGCGTCCGAGCGAGCGTGGCGAATGTGTCTTGAATAGGACAGCTGTTTTTGGCTGTCGGCTGGTAGGGTTTGCAGTGATTTGGCAAGGCGTACACAAGATGTTGTTTATCCTGAGCCCTCGAAGCGCCGGCGTGAATGATAGAAAGAGGAACGGAGAAGAATGCGGGGTCTAAAGTCGATTTTCTTGCTGCTGCTAATGGTTACGCTGCTGGGCGCATCGCTTGCGGCGCAGAAGAAGACGGCAACGTCCGCGAGGCTCGAGGCCATCTCAATCGAGACGCCGGATGCGGAGAAAATCCGCGCGCACGTGAAATTCCTGGCCAGCGATTTACTCGAAGGACGGGGAACCGGCCAGCGCGGGGGAGACATCGCCGCCGAATATATCGCCACGCAATTCGAACTGTTCGGACTGAAGCCCGGTGCGGAGAACGGCACCTATTTTCAAGACGTCCCGATGATGGGCGTGAAGACGCTCGAAGCCACTTCTTTCAAGCTAGTGCCCGCGAACGGCGAATCCGTGCCGCTGAAAAACCTCGACGATTTCGTCACCAACAACGAAAGCCAGACGGAAACGGCCGACATCGACGCTCCCATCGTTTTCGTCGGCTACGGAATCACCGCACCCGAATATCAGTGGGACGACTACAAAGGCGTCGACCTCAAGGGCAAAGTGGCCCTGCTCTTCGTGAACGAGCCGATTTCCGACGACCCGAAATTCTTCAAGGGCAAAGCGCTTACCTATTACGGCCGCTGGACCTACAAGTTCGAAGAGACCGCGCGCCACGGCGCCGTCGGCACCCTCATAATCCATCGCACCGACCTCGCCAGCTACGGTTGGCAAGTGGTCCGCAATTCCTGGGGCGTGGAGAAATCGCATCTCCGCCGCGACGCCACGCCGAAATTGCAGGCAGCTTCCTGGATTCAACTAGACGTCGCCAAGAAGCTTGCCACCATGTCCGGGCAGGACATCGACAAAATGTTTCAGCAGGCGCAATCGCGCGAGTTCAAACCGTTCGACTTGCCCGTGCGCTTGCAAGCCCACGTCGCCAGCCAGCTTCATCCCTTCGTTTCCCGCAACGTAATTGCAAAATTGCCCGGAGCCGATTCGAAACGCGCCGGCGAAGCTGTGTTATACACCGCGCATTACGACCATTTGGGGGTCAATCCCAGCATGAGCGGCGACAACATCTACAACGGCGCGGTCGACAACGGCACCGGCTGCGGCATTTTGCTGGAACTCGCGCGAACCTGGTCGCTCTCGAAACTCACGCCGCAGCGCTCCATTCTCTTTGCCGCCGTCACCGCGGAAGAGCAGGGGCTGTTGGGCTCCGAATACCTGGGCAAGCATTCCCCCGTTTCCCCCTCGAAAATTACCCTCGACTTGAATTATGATGCGCTCGCACCAATTGGTGATCCCGAAGAGGTAGAAGTAAGCGGGGCGGAGCGCACCACGTTTTATCCAGTAGTGGAGTCGATGGCAAAAACATTTGACCTGGCGATTCGAGCGGATTCGCGTCCCGAAGCCGGGCACTACTACCGCTCCGACCATTTCAGCCTGGCCCGCGTAGGCGTTCCTTCTTTTTCCATCAGCGAAGGCCTGAAGTACAAAGGCCACGACGCAGCGTGGGGCGCCGCGCAGGCGCAGGATTATGTGGATCACCACTATCACCAGCCGAGCGACGAATATCGCCCGGAGATGGATTTCAGCGGGCTCGCGAAGATGGCGTGGTTTGGGTTCTTGCTTGGTCAGCAAGCGGCCATGGCTCCGGAGCTGCAAGGGTGGCAGCACGGCGACGAGTTCGAAGCGGCGCGCAAAAAGAGCGAGACATTGGAGGTTGGGAATGAACACCCTTCTTGCATTCCTTTTCTCGTTTTTGCTTTTTACGGACACGCCATCGACTGCCGTTGCGCCATCGACTGCCATAGCGCCATTGACGGCGGAATCGCCGCGGGTGACGCATTTTCAGGCGCCGAGTTATCCGGAGATGGCGTGGCAGGCGAAAGTGCACGGAAAAGTGGTGTTGAAGATTCTGGTGCACAAGGATGGCCGGTTCGGCTTCACGGATACGGTGGCCGGCCCGCCGGCGCTGGTCAGCGCGGCGAAAGAAAATTTGTGCTCGTGGACCTTCGCGTCGAACCAATCCGAGGATCCGCTGCCGCTGACGGTGGAGTATGAATATCGCATCGACAAGTCCAAGGCGTCGGCGCAGCTCAGCACGGAAGTGACGTACGACTTGCCGAACCACGTCACGGTCGTTGCTCCGGAGTACTCGCCCACGTGCTTGTGCGTCAAGAAGCAGAAGTCGAAGTGGAGGTTATTTTAAAGTTAGCGCGCTTGCCCGCTGGTGCGCTTGGCCGCGGCTTCCACCTGAGTTAGGATGCGGTCCAGCGCGGCGCGATCGAACAGGCGGCCGTTGGCAAGTACCGCGGTGATCTTCTTCGTGTTGTGAATGTCGTCTAGCGGATTTGCGCTGAGCAGGACCAAGTCCGCGACTTTTCCCGTCGCTATCGAGCCATAGCTGCTTTCCATTCCTAGAAATTTCGCGGGATTGCTGGTTGCGGTCTGCAGCGATTCCATCGGCGTAAAGCCGGCTTCGACGAAGTTGGCTAGCTCATCGTGCAGGCTGAATCCCGGCATGATGTAGACGCCGGGCGCGGTGTCGGTTCCAGCCAGGAAGGGAACGCCGGCGCGATGTTGCGCTCCCACCATTTGCAGATTGGCGGCGAAATATTTTTGGCGGAGCTCCAGCGGATCGTGCTGAAGGCCGGGCATCATTTCGTCTGTGAAGCGCTTCCAGGTGACATCGCGCCAGTAGGCGGGAACATATTTCGCATCGCACCTTTGTTTGTCTTGCGTGGCGAGCAGAAGCTTCAGATCGCCCTGGCCGGCAATGAATTTATCTTCTTCGGTGGAGCAGCCCTCGAAGCTGCCCATGAGGTGCTCAATACTTTTTTGTCCCGCGGCGATGGCTTCCCTGATGCGAACTTTGTCTGGTACGTGGCCTACGATAGGGAGACCGACCTTGCGGGCTTCCGCAGCCGCGGCGAGATAGGCGTCGTGGGAAATGACGCTCTGGACTTTAATGAAGTCGACGCCTTGCGCTTTGAGCGAGTCCACGGCGGCGACCGCGCTCTCCGGTGTAGTGACGGCGATGGAGCTGGGGAAGCGCAGCTTGCCGTCGGGCAGAAGCGCGTCGAGCATTGGGCCGGAAATAATCATGCGCGGGCCGATGATCTCGCCGGCTGCGATTTGCTTGCGCCAGGCGAAGAGGACGGGAATGTCGCCACCCATGTCGCGCACGCCGGTGACTCCGTTGGCGATGAAGAGCGGCAGGATGATGTCGCGTCCGCCGGGGAACCAGTCGCCGAAGGCGGAGTGCACATGCATGTCCCACAAGCCGGGGATGAGGAATTGGCCGCGGCCATCGATGACGCGCGTGTTTTTCGCGAGCGGCACGACGGCGGAGTGCGAGACGAACGTGATGCGATCTCCGTTAATTACGACGATGGAGTCGGGCTGCACGGAGGATGTGGCGGGGTTGATGACGGTTACGTGGGCGATGACGATCTGCCTGTGCGTCGATTTTGTTTTAGGCTCGGTATGCGCAAGAGTGGCGGGCGCAAATGAGAGCGCGAGCGAAAGGAGCACGAGGATGCGGTCAGATGGCGAGATCATGCGGGAGAGACTACTACGGTCAGTGGCGAGTGACGAGCCTTAGAAATCACATGCACCCCGGGGCAATGGGGATGGTTGTGAATCCTAAAGGGTTTTGTCCGCCACGGCGGCTAAACGAGCCAACGGGTTGAGACGCTGAGAATGCGGAGTTGACGGAGCGAGAACTGCCATTGACTTGTAAGCCCAATGGGATGAGGGTGTTGCGGAAAAATACAAGAACCGCAGCCTCGTTCAGTCTGTTTGCGAGGCAAAACTAGGCACAGTGATTGCTGTATTGTGACGGCGAGTGTTGACTATAGGCTTTAGGTTCATCAAGTTTCGTTTTTTGGAGGGAACCCTTGGCAGAACGCGGTTCGGCCCCGGTGCCTGTTCGGCGAGTAGTGGAACCCGCCACCCAGAGCAACGAGCTCTTTCGGCTGCTGGTCGAGTGCGTTAAGGACTATGCCATTTTTGTTCTAGATCTCGAGGGTGTGGTCATTACCTGGAACGAAGGCGCGCAAGCGATCAAGGGCTACACGAAGGACGAAATAGTGGGTCAACATTTTTCAAAGTTTTATCTCCCCGAGGCGGCGCAAAGCGACTGGCCGGCCCGCGAGCTGGCGCTTGCCGAAAAAGAAGGGCGCTTCGCCGACGAGGGCTGGCGCGTGAAGAAGGATGGCACGGTCTTTTGGGCATCGGTGATCATTACCCCGCTGCACGATAGCGCTGGCCGGCTCGCCGGCTTCGCCAAGGTTACGCAGGACATGACCGAACGCAGGCAATGGGAAGACCGTATTCAGGAGCTGAACAAGGAACTGCGGACCCGGGTCGCACAGCTTGCTGAGTACCAGCACACCGTTGAGTTGCGAACCCTGGAGCTTCAAAGACTCTCGGCGCGTTTGCTGCAGATTCAAGACGAGGAGCGCCGGCGGCTTGCCCGCGACCTGCATGACGAGCTAGGCCAGCAGCTCACCGGTCTCAAGCTGGCGCTGGACACAGGGGACAAGAATAAGGAGGCCAGCCAGCTCGCGGAAACCGCCTTAAGCATGGTGCGCAACCTCTCCTACCTTCTGCACCCGCCACTGCTCGATGAGGCAGGGTTGCGCGCGGCCCTGCACTGGTATGTGGACGGCTTTACGAAGAGAAGCAATATTCAAGCTTCGCTTTCAGTGATGCCACATGCTTTTCCGCGTCTTCCGAAAGACATCGAGGTGGCGATTTTTCGCGTGGTTCAGGAATCGCTCACTAATGTGTACCGACACTCCGGCAGCGGGAGCGCTCGCGTCGAGATTGAAAAGCAGGCGGACTGTGTGAGTGTACGCGTTCGGGATTACGGCAAGGGCTTGCCGCGGGAGTTGGCCGGCATGAAGCCGGGCGCTGGAGAGGGCGTCGGCATCAGTGGCATGCGCGAGCGCCTTCGCCAATTGGGCGGCGAGTTGCTTGTCACAAGGGCCGAACCTGGCACCGTCGTTGAGGCGCGACTCCCGCTTTTGGGCTAGGCAATTCAGACGACACAAATCTCTGGACGGACGTTACCGAGACGATGCCGGCGGATTTGAGGCGTTGAGCAACTGCATCAGGTTTTGGGCCTGCCTATTACCGGGATCCAAACGGAGAGCCATTTCGGCGTCGGCACGGGCTAATGCTATCTGGCCGCCCTTATAGCGGACGACGGCTCGGTTTGCCCACGCGCGCGCGTATCCTGGGGACTCGGAAATTTCGCGATTCAATAGGTCCAGCGCGCCATCGAGATGATCGGTTTGCATGTACAGTGTCGCCAGATTTACGGCGATCGCATCGTAGGCGGGATCCTCACGCCGGGTCATGTAGAACGCCCGCTCCATCATTTGGCCTGCTGCCCGGTAATTACCTTGCCAAGACTCCAGCAGCCCATAAAGCGCCAGAGCCTCGGGGTAAGCTGGATTGATTTGAAGCGCAGTCTGAAGCTCCTCGCGGGCAAGATCGAGCTTTTTAGCCTCCATGTATTCGAACGCAATGTTTTGGTGCATTTTGGCGCTTCCAGGCACGGCCCTGACTGCGGCGGTGTAGAGCGTTACTGCGAGCTTGCGTTGGCGTTCCTGCAGCCAGTTCCATGCTAACGCGACCAGCAGGCAAAAACCCGCGGAAGGAAAATACGCAAGGCGCTCGCCCATGATCGTTCCTACCGGGATAAAGATGTTGGCCGTAGTTGCGAATCCGGCCAGATATATGCCGCCAGCCAACACCAATCCGCTTTGCCGTTTTCGCACCGCCCATATCCACGCGCCCAGGGCGGCTAATGCCGCAATCGCCGAGGGCAGCGTACCGCGCAGACCGTAGCGCAGATCGTAGACCGGGATCTCGTTGTAGGAGTAGTCGCAGGAAAGCGTTGCGGGATAAACCTGAAGACCGACGTATTTCCACGCGACGTGAAGTGCATTGAAAATTCTCGGCGCGGCAGGAATTGAGGCGAGAGGATTATCCAACACCGAGATGTTGGGTGGACCAAAGTGGCCTCCCTGGACTTTCCAGAGCACGCCCAGATACAGCAGGGTGACACCGGCGATTCGCAAATAGCGAAGGGTGGGTTTCCACTGGCCGCGGGCGAAATCCCCGATCAGCGCTAACGGCAAAAAGACCACGGCGGATTCCTTAGAGAGGAGCGCCAGCACAAGACACACCGACGCGGCGATCTCGCGGTCATGCAGGTGCAGGAGCCACGCGCCGATCAAGAATCCGGCCGCTAGTAATTCGGCGCGTCCGACAATGGAGGCTACCGCCTCGGTGTGAATGGGATGCACGGCAAACAGCAAAGCGGCCGCGAACGCTACCGACTTCCCGTGTGGCAACGACTGCAAGGCTGTTTGCAGTAGGAGGTAGAAGAGCAGGGTGACTGCCGCATGTAGCACCAGATTAACTACGTGGAACGCAAGCGGCCTGCCGTTACCTATTTTCCAGTCCAAGGCGAAAGTGCTGAACGTCACAGGGCGAAATACGTTAGTAATTTTGTGGGGCGTGAATAACGCTTTCAACGAAGGGTGGGTCACTTGAGGATTTTGCGAGACGTACAGCCGGATGTCGTCCATAGTGAACGCGTTAACCAACGAATTGCCGTACGCGAGCGCGACGATTGCTAACAGCAGGCCGATGCAGAAACGTTTCTGCACCTTTTCGTCAGGCGCTTGCCCAAGGATTTGCAATGCTTGCCGGAGTCCCATCTCTTTAGCGCGGAGTCACACCGAAACTGTTGCGATTCGGTACGGGTGCCCAAACTTCAATACTGCACGCAGTGAGTGCGCTTTGCGGGGGAAAACTTTCGAGGGGCGTGGCGATATTGCCAACTTGAGTCGGAACCAGAAGCAGCGAGGGCGTGATCCTTGTAGCCAGAGGGAGCAAATTAATGTTTCTTGAAAATCGGAATAATGCTGCTTAAAAAACCGGTCTGTACTATTGCGACCGGCGGGCGCAGGTGCTACAAACACCGTCAGGAGTGGTGACCGGTGGGAATGCCAGCTAGTCGTAAAGCTCCCGCAATAGACAGAGAGATGGTGTGGGTTCAAAGGAAAAGTTTTGTGGGCTGGGCTTGTTCCGGATGTGCGTGGGAATTTAAGCCGTCAGGACTCCCCGCGGGCGATACGATCGGTGAAATGAAAAACGCCTATGAGCGCCAGCGCGACGGTGAATTTATGTCGCACGTATGTGCCGAACACCTAAGAGCGCAAAAGTTGAATTCTCGCGGTGGAGATCGATTCAAATAAAGTGTCGACCTCTCGCTGACCTAACGGGTGCCACTTCCTCCTCTCTCTAGCTCAAGTACCGGCACCCGTACACCTCTTCTGATATTGCATCGATTTCCCCCGCGAACTCTTTAAAGAGAAACAAAATCTGTGAAGTTGATTGCGCCGCTACAGGTTCCCGGAGCGCTCGCCTTGCCGCCTGCGGCAGGCAGGCTCGCTACCAAGGCTCTTCGAGGCTCCCTTCGTTTTTGCTCAGGGCAAGCAGGATGAACTGAAGCCCGGCCGCTACATCGGACGCGCACGAGGCCGCGTGGGATAAACTGAAATGCATGAAGAAGACGCGTAGCGCGGGAGGTGTGGTCACCAATAGCGAGGGCAAGGTGCTGGTGGTGAGTCAACGCGGAACATCCTGGTCACTGCCGAAAGGACACATCGATCGCGGCGAAAGCGCGCTGGTTGCGGCCAAACGAGAGATCTATGAAGAGAGTGGGATTCGCGATTTGGAATTGATCCGCGAGCTAGGAACGTATGAACGCCACAGGATTGGGGTGGATGGCGGCGATGATCGCTCGGAGTTGAAAGTGATCACGATGTTTCTCTTCCGAACGAGCGAAAAATCATTGAGGCCAGTTGATCCCGACAATCCGGAAGCGAGATGGGTCGAGAGATCAAAGGTCGCGCCGCTGCTCACGCATGAAAAAGACAAGGAATTCTTCCAGCGCGTGGAGTTCTAGCTTCGGGTACTGTTCGACGCGTTCAGCGCAGCTCGAAAGATGGGTGAGGTGCGAGGCTCTGAAAATATGCCGCACCGGCGGCCTCGGTTATGTTTGCCGATCTCTCCGAGGCGCAGTCTAACTTCTCTTCAGCGCTTCGGCGAAATGAGCTTTGCTACATCGATTCGTTGGGGGTCTTGAACGAGCACGGAGGTATTGAAGAAGCGGTTTCCGGTGATGATGTTTCCGGAGGAGCCGCTATCTTTGAGAATGCCGATGGCGGCCTCGGTGATCGTGTTATCTGTAACGACGTTGTTGTTGCCCGCGAGGAAGATGCCGGATTCGGCGCCATTGAAAACCTGATTGTGACGGACGCGCGACTGATCGCCCTGGACGCGAATGCCATCGAAAACGGCGGTCGCGAAGGTTTCGTTGCGGTCGATGGCGGCATTGTTGCCGTCAACGAAGAGGTTGACCTGGCTGATGCCAGCCGTGTTGCCGGAGACCTCGATGCCGTCGGATTGTGTGACGAGGATGTTGGTGGCGACCGCGGCGCAGGTGGACGCGGCGGTACACGGCGCCCAAACGTTGTTGGTGACCAGGTTGTCCAGAATCGATCCCGCAGCGCCAAAGCCGATCTGAACACCGTTCTGCGCGGCACCGGTTGTTGGGCCTAGGCCTGTGACAACATTTCGACGAATGACAGAGGTGGTGCCTTTTTCATCGGCAGTAATGCCGTTCTTCTGAAAGTCGTGAACAGTGCAGTCGTGGATTTCGACCTTCGAGACCCCACCGTTGCCGCTTTGCACGAAGATGCCGGTGCCGCTTTGGCAGCCATTGAGCGAGGGAGCGAGCTTGAAATTGCGGACGGCCATGCGGTCAAGTTCACCCGAAGCATTTTGAAACGAAATGCCGATGAGATCCGGAGCACACTCGGAGATGCCGTTGTTTGCGCCATCGACTGTCAGTCCGGAGATGGAAACACCGGTTGTGCCCGCGACGAGCAGCGCCGTGGCAATGGGAGCGGCGTCGAAGAGGCTGGCGGTGTTCGCTTGCATAGCGGAGGGCATGAGGATGGCGCCGTTGTCGGCATCGATGTCTAACGGCTTGCGGATCGTAATCTGTTCAGCGTAGATACCCTTGCAAATGTGGATCTCGTCGCCCGGAGAGGCAGCGTCGATCGCGTTCTGGATATGAGTGAACGCCGCAGTGGGGCACTCGACTTTGTCGTCATCCACGACGAGCCGGGCATGGTGGGCTGGCAAAGCCGGGGCGGGCCAAACGAGGGCCGACACGAGAATCACCGCCAACGAGAAAGAGTATTGAACCTTGCTTTTCATGGTAGCGTGCCTCGCTTTCAAGCGGATCGGAACACGGGCCCATGCGAGGATGCAGCGGCTGGAGCTTGCTCCCGGGGGACGCGGGCCCGGTTTTTCGACAAATTCGAAATCGTGAAGTACGGGGCTGGAGGCGCGAGGGAATATACCAAGTCTGTCCGGATGGGGCAATAGATCGAGCGGACAGTGTCGGATTGGATTGACTACGGACGGGCGGGCATGGTTAGTCTCTATGTTAGTGACTCTTTGGTTCGTTTCTTAACAGGCATGGCTGGCAGAAATTGCGCCTTCCGGTACATTTAGCGAAAGATATGTGGACCTATATTGTCGGGCCGTTTCTGGCGTTTTTGCCGAAAGAGTGGCGGAAGGCGCTGCCGTTTTCCGATGCTGTCAACTGGCCGCGCGCGGTGACGCTTAGCGGGCTTGCCGAGATGGCGGTTGCACTAGTGGCGCTGCTGTATTGGTATTCGATTTCGATGACGACGTGGGTGAATCGCGGGTTGGAAGTGGCGATGAGCGGCAAAGCCGGGTCTGGGATCACGGACCAGGCAATCGGCGCAATGGCGTGGTTCCTGTGGGCGAATCATCCGCTTACGTGGCTTCTTGGGTACTTCAGCGTGGAAGGCGCGGTGCGAATGTGCGGAGCGGCGTTTGCGGACAGCCTGCTGGGGACGCTTCCGCTGTTCTTAGTCGATAAGGGAGTGCGGGTGTTTCTTGGCGGATCGAAGACGGCTCAGGAGGCGCCGGGCGCTGCTTCCTCGTTCCTCGGCGCCGTAAGTGAAAAGATACTGGAATCGAGCGTGCCGGTTAGTGCGGACGAGATTTCTTTTCAGAAGGGCGCGACAGAAGAGGTTATGGAGATTCGAGCGAGCCGGAAAAAGGCGGACTGGGATCCTCCGCGGGTGGTTCGATATCGGGAAAGCTACTACCGGCTCGAAGATTGCTCGAAATGCGCGGGGACGCGGCCATTTCGCTATCGGCTGCGCCGATTGTCGGCAGGAGTGCCCGGGCGCAAAGTGCTTGTGTACGAACCGGTAGACGCGGTTGTTGCGGGAACGCGCTAGCTATTGCGAGACGCGAACCCGGGGCGGCTGGCAATGCGCTTGCCCTAATTGGGGTTGCTTGCCGCGGATGGTTGCAGCGACTTCAAGCGCTGCTCGATCTTGTCGGCTTCCTCGGGGCGCCCGAGAGTGCGCAGCGTTTTTCCTTCTCGAGTTAACGTTTGTTCGAGATAGGTGGTATCCGGACCGGGCTCTTTCTCCAGGAGAGAAATCAGCTTGCGATCGTAAGGCTCAAGCTTCTCAGGCTTGCCCCACTTTTCGTACAACATGCAAAGCGTCATCAACATCCTAGTTTCCATTCCGCCGTAGCGTGGATCGTAATTGTAGAGTTTCTCCTCGATGTCAGTGGCCTGTAGCAAATAAGGTTCAGCGTGTTCGTAGTCTTCCTGGGACATGTAGATGCCAGCCATGACGGCAAGCATTTCTGCATAGCCCGCGCTGTTCTCTCCATAGAATTTTCTGTTTACGTCGAGAGCGCGGTCGGCGAATTTCTTGGCGGCTGGGAGATCATGTTGTGACAAGGTGCTTATCGCAAGAAATTTAAGAGGCTCCGTTACAGCCAAGGCATTTTGCGGGCCGGAAAGTTCTCCGGCAACCTTGAGTTGGCGCTCGAAGAAGCCGGTCGCGCCAGCGAAGTCGCCGCGGAACCCTGCTATGTGGCCGAGATGGGCAAATATTGAGGGCAGACGGGCGTCCAGTGGCTTAAGGGCTTCGGCAATTTTCAGGGCTTCCTTGTAATCTTTATCTGAATCGTCCCAGCGGCGGTCGCTAAAGGCCTGCGAGCCGCTCTGCATTAGTGAATCAAGTTTTTGCGTGGCACTCGCAGCGGACTGCGTGTCACGCAAGCTTTTTTCGAGTTGGGCGGCCTCATTGGACTTGCCAGCTCTCCTTAAAGACGCGAGATGCTCGTTAAAGCGTTCCTGTGCCTCTTTGTACTTTTTACCGGCGTCGTAAACACGAACGCCGGTACGGGGTCGCACGGTCGTAAAATCGACGCTATCGTCCGCCGCGGCTTGCCGGTACTGATCCATAGCGGCAGCCCAATCGCCCTTCTTTTCCAGAGTGGAGGCTAGTTCAAGCCTTACGTTGGCCTGTTTTGCTTCAAGAGCAAGGGATTCCTTGAATTCGCTAACGGCTGCGTCTAGATCGCCAGATAGCAGGAGGGCCTGCGCGTAAAGGTCATGTGAATGGGATTGGCTGGGGTCGAGGTCCTCGGCCATTTTTAACTCTTTCAATGCGCCCGCCGCGTCTTTCCTGGTTAGCAGGACGGTCCCGACGCTGCGGTGCGCTTTGAATGAGTTCTCATCAAGTTCTTCGGCTGCTCGGTACTCGGTTAGCGCGGCGTCGTAATCTTTTTTGTCTTCGAGGAGAGAGCCGAGACGGATGAGAGGTTCCGTGTCGGATGGATCTAACTTTGCTGCCGTGCGAAATTCTTTTTCGGCTCCCTTCAAGTCATCGGTGTATTGGAGAGCTGTGCCTAGGCACAGGTGGCACACTTCGGCGTCCGGGAACATGGTTTCCAGTTCGCGAAATTCGCGAATCGCTTCAGGGTACATGCCGAGACTCATGAGTGCTGAGCCGAGATTCTGCCGCGTGTCATAGCGACTGGGATTCAAGTGTTTGGCTTCACGATATTCGCGAATGGCCGAATCGATGTCGCCCATGGCGACAAAGCTTATACCGAGATTGTAGTGGGCATTTATGTCTCCCGGCTGTAACAAGATAGCCTTCTGGTATTCGGTGATTGATGCGTCCCAATCGCGCTGGCGATAGAAGAGGATCCCCAAGTCAAGGTGTACGGCTTGGTAGTCGGGCTTAATGCGAAGGGCCTCCTTGTATTCGAGGGCCGCCGCGTCGAACTTGTTCAAGGTTTCCAGGCCTAGGCCGGCATTCTTGTGGGCTTCGGCGTTTTCCGGAGTGCGTGCTAAGGCAATCCGGGCCTCGCGCAAGGCCTGTTCGGCATTACCTAAACGGTACAGTAAATAGCTCAGTTTTGTGTGCGCTTCGGGGAAGTCGGGATCTTGACGCAGGACTTCGTTGTAAACCGCTGCGGACTCTGCCCAACGCTCCTGCTGGCGGAGTAGTTCGCCCATGACAAAGCCGATTTCAAATTTTTCGAAATTGCCCTTGAGGGTGGCGGTTAGCTCGTCGGCGGCTTCATCGTAGTGCTTATCTTTCATGAGCTTGGCAGCGGCGGAGATGTGCGGGAGGAGAGCTGGATCAGGCTTGTCTTCGGTGGCCTTCGCGGGCGGCTTGGCGGCACCGAGAGCGGCGAGGACCGAGGGGGTGGCGCCGGCGGTTTTCAGTTGGGCGCGAAAAGAGTCATCCATGCGGAAGGCGATGCCTCGAGTGTGGATTTCGTTCACGATGTTTTCCGGCAGTGCATTCCCGGCCACGAGAGCCAGGAGCTCGGTTTGGCGGAGCGGCCGGGATGAAGTCTCTGACGCGCCTGCGGTGAATGAAACGAGCAAGCAAGCGACGAGCAGAGACAGAAATGCGAGTTTAGCCACGAGGTTCCCCCTTTAGGTCGAGGAAAGTGTAGTGGGGTTTCTGCTCTTGGTACGTAGTACGCAAGTACTGACTTTTGGGGTGAGCGTCCAAAGAAGAAACCCGCACGGGAGAGGGCGCTCGGGCGGGCGTGGGCCTACAGGACATCGCGATGGGTGCGATGGCGCATCCAGTCGGCGTAGGGGCGCAGATTCAGCAGGGCGGACTTGGCGCGGAGATCGCGCAGGAATTTGCGTTCGGCTTGGGCGTCAGAGGCGGAACGCGGTTCGGTTGCGGAGTCACGTCGGCGCCGCAAATCTTCTGGGCGCTTTAGGCGGATGCCTACTTGGGCGGATTGGACTCTGGCGCGATCGGGGATAAGGAAGTCGCCGAAGGCGACGGCGTCGGTGATGCGGAACGGAGCTTGCGGATCTTTGTTGCTCTGGTTGATGCGATCTTTGAGCGCGACTAGCGCCTGTTCAACACTTTCGCGGGTGAAACGGGGAGGCGTGGCGCCGGAGACGGTTTCGCCGGCCGGAGTGGTGATCCAATCATTTGTGCCGCGCGCAGGTTCTCTTTGCTGAGCAGGCTCGCCGCTGCGAGCAGGCTGAACGTAGCCTTGTGCCTGCAGGAATGCGAGGATTTGCTTGGCCTCGGGGCGATTGATTTTTAGCGTGTCGGCGAGGTCGCGGGCGGTCCACGCGAGGGTTCCCTTGGTGTCTTTGAGGAAGCTGAGGGCGGCCTCGGCAGGAACGGAGGGAAGCGCGTTGGGGCGCGTGTGGCGGTCGCGATAGGCGGGCATTGGGTCACTTTATCCCACGAGGTGCGGCGTGATTAAACATTTCTAACAACAAAGATGCACGTTGGACCGCCGTTCGCGTGGAATGCGCCTATACTGGAAGCACCATGGAAAAACTTCAAGCATTGCAAGCCGCGGCTCGCGAGGGCGGCTTCGTCCAGGTCGAAGAAAGCGAAGAAGGAACTGTCCTGTGGCTTAGGAAAGAGAAATCCGATGCGGCTACCAAGACGCACCAGCGTATCTGCATCGACAGCTTGGCAAATATTTTGACTGTCTATTGGATGACCGCTCTTGGGAAGATAGACTCGAAGACCTTCCGTAACGTCCCAAGCTTGCAAGAGTGGTTTGCGTTGCAGCCAGCCGAATGACAAATCGTGAAGCCATCCTGCGACTCTCTGTGAACACGGGCGACGGGCTGGCCATGACTTGGCTGCGCGATAACAATGCTAAGGTCATCCGCGCTGCTGTCACGCGGTACTTTGGAGCAGGGCCGGTCGCGGACAAGGCGGAGGGCGCGCTTGTGCAACGGATGGCAGACCACGCGCGGTCCTACGAGCATCAAGAAAACGCGGACGAATGGCTGGCGAGATGCGCCAACACGGAGTGCGACCGCTTGCGTAACGAAGGGATTCACGAGAAAGCGAATCGCGATTAGGCTAAATAACCCTAGGTTTCTGAGGATGTCTTGGCCGGCGACGAAACTCCCAAATTGATTGACACCTCGCAGCACGCCCTCACTCGAATCAACGAAACCAGCATTCCATGAAAAGCGATACGCTCGCTAGATTGCCGCGGAGACGGAAGACGCTTCGTCTCTATGGCGAATAAAAAGCGAATATGATATTTTCGGGTCATGCCGGTTCGATCTTGCCGCGTTACGATTCAGGATATGGACGGCGTAACGCACACCGTTGAGGTCACGGCGGCTACACTGTATGAAGCCGTTGCGCAGGGTCTGGCCGCGATTCGCCGGAATGAGTGGTTGGCTGGCATCGCGCAGGGAGTCAACGTGGTTAAGGTGTCGGTCGCGGATGTGCGCGTGGAGCACGAGGTCAAGCTGATGGATTTTACGAAGTGGGTGGATCGTACGGGCGGCTCGCCGCGCGAGATGAGCGACCGTCAGCGGATTCGTGCGATTCTCGGCATGCCGACGGCACGATAATAGCAAACGACGAGACAGGGAGCGGGGGGTAATTGTTATGCAGGGGCGGTACAACGTGCTGTTTTTGTGCACTGGGAATTCGGCGCGGTCGATTATGGCGGAGGCGATTCTGAATCATAAGGGGAACCCGAATTTTGAAGCGTTCAGCGCGGGAAGCCATGCTACGGGGCGCGTGCGGGTGGAGGCGATCCAGCAATTGAATGGGGCGGGGCTGCCAACGGACGGTTTGCGGAGCAAGAATTGGGATGAGTTTGCGATCACGGGCGCGCCACAGATGGATTTTGTGATTACAGTTTGCGACGGCGCGGCGAAGGAAGTTTGCCCGATCTGGCCGGGTCATCCGATGACGGCGCATTGGGGCGTGGCGGACCCGGCGTCGGTGGTGGGTATGCCGGAAGAGATTGCGCGAGCGTTTCACGAGGCGTACGTGACGCTGGAGCGGCGGATCAGCCTGCTGGTGTCCTTGCCGCTTGCTGGCATGGATAAATTGGCAATACAGAAGGAAATCCAGCGGATTGGGCGGGAGTCTTAGCTGTTCTCCCTGCTTCCCCCGAAATCTGAAACGTCCCTTTTATACGTTGCTTAAGAACTAAAGATTCTGGCAAGACCAAGGGAACCCTTGTGTCGTCTTTGCGTATTGGAGGGAGAGGTCTGGAGGGTCGATGGTAGACCGCGGAGGCAGGGTGGTTGTGGTTTAAGGCGTCAAAGCGGCGGCCAGACCGCCGCACTCCAAAGGTGCGGGAGGAGTCGATGGACATGCGCGGGTGGGCGGAGATGGTGGGGCGGGATTTTGGGTATGCGCTGCGAACGCTGCGGCGGAGCCGGGGCTTTGCGGTGGTGGCGGCGCTGACTTTGGCGCTGGGGATCGGCGCGAACACTGCGATTTTTACGCTGCTCGACCAGGTGTTGCTGCGGCTGCTACCCGTAAAGAACCCCCAGCAGTTGGTGCTGCTGACGATGCGCGGCCGGCATTACGGGAACAACTGGGGCGGGAACGCGATTTCCTACCCGATGTACCGCGATTTTCTGGACCACAACGAAGTGTTTTCCGGGATGTTCTGCCGATTTCCGCAACCGGTGAGCATGACGTATGGCGGACAAGCGGAGCGCACGCAAGGGGAGTTGGTCTCGGGAACCTATTTCAGCGTTTTGGGGGTGGGCACGGCGCTGGGACGCGCGTTCACTCCTGAGGATGATCGCGTGCCGAACGGGCATCCGCTGGTGATGCTGAGCTATGACTTCTGGAAGCAGAGATTCGGCGGCGATCCGCAGATCGTCGGGAAAACGGTGTTGGTGAACAACCACCAGATGACGATTATTGGCGTGGCGCAGGCGGGATTTGATGGCGTGGAGCTGGGGTATGCGACGAAGATCTTTGTTCCGGTGATGATGGAACAGCAGATCATCGTCGGCCCGATGAAGATGCTGACGGACCGGCGCTCACGCTGGGTGAATGCGTTCGGGCGGCTCAAGCCGGGCGTGTCGGAGGAGAAAGCCAAGGCGTCGCTGCAGCCGTTCATGCATTCGATGTTAGAGATGGAAGTGAAAGAGGCGGCATTCCGCAATGCGTCGGCGTATGACCGCGAACAATTTCTGAAGTCCTGGATTGATGTGTTGCCAGGATCGCAGGGGCGGGCGTCGCTGCGGCGCGAGCTGCGCACGCCGTTGTGGGTGTTGATGGCTACGACGGGGATGGTGCTGCTGATCGCGTGCGCAAATATCGCCAATCTTTTGCTGGCGCGAGCGACAGGCCGGCAGAAGGAAATTGCGGTGCGGCTGGCGATGGGGGCAACGCGCGGGCGCATCGTCGCGCAGTTACTCATCGAAACGCTTTCACTTTCGGCGCTGGGTGGGATTTTGGGATTGGCGCTGGCGTTCTGGGGGGACAAGGCGCTGATGGCGATTTATCTGCCGTCGGAGTCGAACGAGTTGAATATCTCCACGGCGCCGGATTTGCGGATTTTGTTCTTTACGCTGGCGGTGACCGTGATTACCGGAGTGATTTTTGGTTTGGCGCCGGCGCTGCAGGCGACGAAGCCGGACGTCGGCAAGACGCTGAAAGATGAAGCAGGCGCCGTGGTTCGCGGAGGGCACGGCCGGCTGCGGAGCGCGCTGGTGGTCACGCAAGTGGCGCTGTCCTTGTTGCTGCTGATTGGCGCTGGACTGTTCCTGCGCAGCCTGAGAAATCTGAGCAGCCTGGGTCCGGGATTTCGCGCGGAGCGGCTGGTGGGATTCAATATCGATCCATCGCTGAATGGCTACACACCGGAGCGACTCAATAATTTTTATCAACAATTGACCGACAACCTGAACGCGATACCCGGTGTGAAATCGGTGGCCGTGGCGTCTATGCGCATCATGGAAAACAATGAGTGGGACAGCGGGATGACGGCGGAAGGGTATTCACCGACAAAGCCGGACGACCATCCGCAGGCGTATATGAACCAGATTGGCCCAGGATACTTCGCAACGCTGGGCGTGCCGATTGTCGCGGGGCGGGATTTTCGTTTGACCGATAACCGCGTGATCAAACGAGCCAATGTGACAGACGATTTTGACACCATGCCGACTACCGTGATCATCAACGAAAAATTTGCGCAGCGATTTTTCGCGGGGCGCAGTCCGGTGGGCATGCATTTGGGATTTGGAACCGATCCCGGAACGCACACGGAGATGGAAATTATCGGGGTGGTCAAAGACATCAAGTACACGAATTTGCGGGATGAGATTCCAATACAAGCTTACGTGCCGTACATGAACAGCCCGTATTTGGGTGGCATGACGATCTACGTGCGGACTGGTGGAGAGCCGAATCAGTTGATGTCCAGCGTGCGCGCGAAGATGCGAGAGATGGATGCGAACCTGCCGATTTATGCGATGCGCACGATGGAGGAGCAGATAAGCAATTCACTGTCGACGGAGCGGATGATTGCGAGCTTGTCGACCGTGTTTGGATTTGTGGCCACGGTGCTGGCGATTATCGGATTGTACGGCGTGATGTCGTACAGCGTGGCGCAGCGTACGCGGGAGATTGGGATTCGAGTGGCCCTCGGAGCGGAGCAGGGGAAAGTGATCTGGATGGTGATGCGCGATGTGCTGCTGCTGATTGCGATCGGCGTCGGTATAGGCGTGCCGGGGGCGTTGGCGCTCACGCGGGTGGTGAAGAGCCAGCTTTATGGTTTGCAGGCGCATGATCCGTGGACGTTGGGACTTGCGACGGGATTATTGGCGATGGTGGCGTGCGCGGCGGGATATGTGCCGGCGTTGCGAGCGAGCCGGGTAGACCCGATGAAGGCGCTGCGCTATGAGTGATTCGCGGCAGAAAGACTAAGGCGCACAGCCAGAAATCGCTGTGCCACTTTGGATCTGGAACGCCGAGGGGTGGCGCTGGCCGGTTGAGATTAGGTGCTCGATTTCCGCGAGGGGAGCGATGTGGCCGCGCGCGCCGATTCCGGTGCAGTTGAGGGCGGCGGCGGCGCAGGCGAATTCGAGTTGGTGCTGCAGCGGCCAGCCTTGCAGCAATCCAAAAATAAAACCAGCGTGGAAGATGTCGCCTGCGCCGATGGTGTCGACGGTGTCGACGCGAAAGGCGGGCGCGTAGTGGAAGTACGCGCCGTCGTAGGCCAGGACGCCTTCGGGGCCGAGAGTAGCGGCGGTGAGGCGCGCGCCGTAGCGGCTGCGTACGGCGGGGAGCGATTTGCGCAAATCGGATTCGCCGGAGATGCGGCCGGGAATGTCGCGGCTGGTGATCAGGTAATCGATCAGCGGGAGAAGGGCGTCGACGCCGGGGTAGAGTTCGTCGAGATCGGCGATGACGGGGATGCCTGCGGAACGCGCCCAGGTGGCGGCGATGGTTGCGGCGGGGGTGTCGTGGCCGTCGAGGTGGAGCGCGCGGGCTTCGAGGATCCACTCGCGATGCAGGTCGCTGGGTTGGAGAGCGAGGCGGTCGTCGCGCTTCCAGAGGACGGTGCGTTCGCCGGCGTCGTCGACGAGGATGAAGGCTTGCTGGCTGGGGCAGCCTGGCGCGGTGAGGAGATGCGTTTCGACGTCGAGGCGCGCGAATTCGGCGCGGTGCAGGGCGGCGGCGGGATCGTCGCCGACTTTGCCGACATAGCGAGTCCGGAGCCCCCAGGATTGGCAGGCCACCATGGCGGTCGCGACTTGGCCGCCCGGAAGGACGTTGGCGGAGCGGAATTCCACTTTGGACCCAGCGGCGGGGAACTGGTGAACGGGAATGAGTGTGTCGGTGGCGTTGAGGCCGACACCAACGACGTCGACTTTGGAGATGGGCATTTGCCGGGGCCAAATGTAAAGGAACTGCCGCGCGATGCAAAGAGAAATGCGGCAACGGGCCGGCCTTGGATTGCCCGCCTTATCTGGACTTTGGCCGCCAAACATATTGGGGACGCATTCTGCGCTGGCCTAACTTGGAATACACCTCAGTCCCATCGGGATTGATATCGACGTCTATGAGATCGTAGATGTCAATAATCTTGTCCAATGACCACCTCACCATTTGCCCGTCAGAGTTTAGGTACGGGGTCGCATATTCTTGCCACTGCAGCTTAAGGCGCTTCTTGGCATCTTCGAAGGAAGAAGCGCGGACTAGGACGAAACGGTCCTCAGTCCCCTGGTTCCCCAACCTCGCGTCTTCAACTTGGATTACTACGAATGCGCGCACGCAATACCATGTCAATGGCGACTTGGACGAAACCCGGCGACGATGTCCCTCGATGCGCATAACATAAATAGATCTAACTCCTAGCGCCTCAGTAAGCGCAGAGACTTCGCGTGCGGTGCCCTGCACCGTCAGTGTGGAAGGAAGCTGCGACCAGCGCCGGGCCTTTCTGTGTGTCACAATGCCGTTTTTTTCTAGAAATGACATCTCCGGATGAAGGCGATGTAACCTTTGGATCCACCGATCCACTCGAGCAGCCATGTAAGGCAGGCGCTTTGTGGGCTTGAGTTTCCGAACCCCAGGGGTCAGGTCATACGTGCCGAAGTTCACTAAGGCATGAACCTTTCGATTGGCAAGTCGACGGAACGAGGTCAGCGTCAACCCGAAATTTTCAAGGCCCATCACAGGCACGTTCCCTCCTTCGCGCCAAATTCAGCGTTGTCATTGATATTAAATATCATCCTGTCACCACCGGATTCAGCTTCGGCCCAGACCCGTATTTCGAATAACACGGAGAGATCGAAAACTTAGATCGCGGGAAAACTCAGCCGAAAATGGTTGTGGCACAGTCAGTGAAAGCGGGTTGTGCGATGCAGGGTAACGCCGCAAACGAGCAGTAGAGTAAGCGTGGCGGCGCTCAAGATTAGAGCCGGTGCCCAGTTGAGTGGGATTTGCGGGAGGCGGGCGGTCGCGCCTAAATATACGAAGATGGCGGTGACGGCCGCTACGAGCAGCCAGTCGATCGCTGTGCGCGAAGGCTTTGCTTCGCTGGCGGCTTGGCGGCCGTCCATGCGCGCTTCGACATAGTCCCTTTCGACGTTGTAACGGTGGCTCTCGCGATGCGCGGCTTGCTTCCAGCAGGTTTGCTCGGAGCTGGAGGCGGAAGAAAACGCGATGGCGGCCACTCCGGCCATCATCAGCAAAGAGCCGCCGATCACTTGCGCGTAGACGGAGTGACTGCGGCCGTGCAGCTCGCCGAAGACGAGCGTGCCCCAGAGCAGCCCCCATAGTTGGTTAGTGTTGCTGAGGGGAATGCCGCGGCTGATGCCCACGTATTTTGCGGCGTACTGCTGAAAGAGGTCCCCGATAACCCAGACGAAGCCGCCGAGCATGAGCCAGAAGAGAACATCGCGCGCGCTTTGCAACTCGCGCAAGAGCGGCGTTACGCCGAGATAGCTGACAGCGAGCGCGGACATCATGCCGAGCTCGCCGAACGTGAAAAAAGTGACGAAGGAAAGCGGATTCATGCCGGTGAGGTAGGCCTTGCGGTAGGGGATGTACATCGTGCCCCAGAGAACGCCTGCGCCGAGCGCAGCCCAAACTCCGCGAAGCGAATGCGCGGCGGGAGCTTGGGCTGACGAAGCAATGGCCAGCAGTGCCGCACCCACGCACATCACTAGCGCGCCGCCAAGAACGCCGAGCCAGCGGCGCCAGCCTGCTTGGCGCAATTCGTTGAAGAAGAGAAAACCCCAGAGAATGCCGAGCAGGCTATTGGAGTTCCACAGTGGAAACGCGATGCTCAGGCCGATATCGCGGATGGCGAAGATGGTCATGGTGTTGGCGACAGCCCAGAGGCATCCAGCCAGCAAAGCCCAGATGATTAGGTGAGGTGCGCGGCGGACGTCGGCGCGCACGGAGGAAGTGCCGAGGATGAGCGCGGGGACGCTCCAGCGGGCAAGAAAAACGCCGACGACCATGATGAGCGAAATCACTAGTGGAGAAAGGCCGATGGAAACGAGTTTGGTGGGAGCTTCTGCAGCGCCGAGCCACGCGCCTGCGGTGAATCCTGACAGAATCCCGAGCAGTTGCAACTTGCGCGCGCGCGAAGCGTCTCGGGTCGGCGATTCGATGGTTTGAGTTAGCGTGGATGCCATAGCGGCTCAGTGAAGGAACGTCAGCAGAACAAGTCCGCCGATCAGGACCGCGACGGGCACCCAGAAATGGATGTCGGTCAGAACGCTCGCGAGCGTGCTTTGCCGTGGCGTAATTTCGTTGGGCATGCGGCCTTTCTGAAAGGAAGCGCCGCTATGCTAGGACAATTCGGGCGTTTAATCCAATCAGATCGTGAAAAACGGAGCGCCACTGCTCTAGCGGGGCCAGACACCGGCGGTGAAGCTGCGGATGGTCGTGAAGTGGAGATTTTCGTAGAGCCGGACCGCGGAGCGGTTTTGCGAGGTCACGGTCAGAGTCAATTCGCGGAACTTCATGGCGCGCAGGGCTTCCGCGGAAGTTTGCATGAGCATGCGGCCAAGTCCGTGCCCTTGATAGCCGGGCAGGACGCAGATTTGCGTGGTGTGGCCGACGCCGGGGGAGACTTCGCTGGTGAGCACAGCGGCGATGAGTTCGTCGCTGCCGGGCTGGCGGAGAACGAAGGAGGCGGTGGGCACGAATTGGCCGCACCCGGGGAGAAGAATAATGTTCTTGAGGAAGCGCAGAGCTCCGCCTCGGCTGCGGTACTGATCGTTGATCTCGCCGTCCACGTGACTGGCATAGGACAAGTAAATCAATTTCGCGCAAGGCTCGAAGAAGCGATCGTTCCAGCGGTCGAGGCGCATGCCTGCGGAGGCGCCGCCATGTGTTTCTGAATTTTTCTGCAAATCGAGGAGCATGAATTGCCGCGTATAAAGTTTGAAACCTTGCTCGCGCAGCGGGTTGTCGACCGGGCCGCCGAAGGGCATGAGTTGCGCTTCGATGCGCGAAAGCTGCGGGAGCGCGCGCATGGAAAAGAGCATTTCCTCGAGAAGGCGGCGGCCGATATCGGCCTGGGCGAAGCGGGGGGAAACGTAGAGGCCGCCGATCAGTCCTTTTTGCTCCTCGAGAACATAAAAGGAATAACCGGCGGCGGAGCCATTTTCAAATGCGACGCAGCCGCAGAGCGCGTGTGCTTCCAGAAAACGTTTGATGAGGTCGAGCGCGCCGCGATAGTCCCAGTGCAGCTCGTCGTGCCAGTGTCGCGCTTCTTCCTCGAGCAGCGGCTCAAGCTGGCGGACGCTGGTTTGGCGAAGGTCGAGGATATTCATGGGCGGCGCGGGGCGCAGCTTTATGATAGCCGATTCGGTAAGGCGCGCGCGAAAGGCGGCGCTATACGGGAATGCGCGGTGGCTGCTACTGCATGCGACACAGGCCGAGCAGTTACGGAAGGGATAACAGAAAGCGCGTGCTACGATGGCGGAAGATTTCGAGTGAGGGATTAAAAACGGCGCAATGCGCCAGCCCAGTGGCGCAGGTCACGCATGTCTATTCTTGACGAGTTCCGGTTTCCGTCGCGTTGGTACACAAAAATAGGGATGGCCGTTTTGGCAATGCTGTTTTTTGCCGTGGTGGCCACGTCGGCGATTGCCGGATTTTTGGTGTACCGCATCGTTAAGCCGCAGCGCTCCAGCAGCGAAATCAACATGGACAGTTTTCCGGGGCGACCCGACGCGGTGAAATTTTCGGTGCCGGGACCGGGGCAGCGCGAAGGCTGGTTCTTCCCGGGGCTGGTGGGAGCGCCGACGATTGTGCTGTGCCATGGCTACGGCTCAAGCCGCGGCGAGTTGCTGACGCTGGTTTCCGCGCTGCAGGATCACCAATACAACGTGTTCGTCTTTGATTTCGTCGCCCATGGGGGAAATGACGGGATTACCTCGTTCGGTTATCACGAAGCGGACGAAGTGCGCGCGGCGATTGATGAACTCGCCAGACGCAACGACGTGAACCCTGACCATTTCGGATTGTGGGGCTATAACCTGGGCGCGTACGCGGCGCTGCGCGAGGCGGAAGGGGATAAGCGCGTGCGCGTGCTGATTCTGGACTCGGTCTACGATTCGCCGGAGGAAATGGTGAAGATCGGGGTGGAGAAAGAAGGACTCGCGGGAATTCCGTTGATGGCGCGGTCCGCGGAAATGAGCTTCGGTTGGATCAATCACAAATATCACGGGGAGAGGCCATTGAGCTGGAAGTTCGATACGCTGGCGGGCGTGCCGAAATTGTTTATCGAGGCCGCGGATGACCCGGAGCTGGCGGGCATTACGCAGAAAATGTTCAAGAACGCGCCGGAGCCGAAGGAGCAGGTGACGATTCCGCATGGGAATTTCGTGAATATGGAAGATGCGGACAAGCGCGCGTACGAGAACCGCATCGTAAGCTATTTTTTACTGCGACTTCCTGCCACTGGACGCATAAGCCGGTAGCGCCTCTGGTCCCCTGCACAGAACAGCGGCAGGAAACACGAGATGCTGCTGGCATGCATAACCCTCATCTTGCAATTTTGATTGTCCTTTCCACGAACTAAAGACAACACCGCGCGTACCGCTGGTCCACTCTGGTATTTCACGGCGCACATAGAAATTCAACCCGTAATGTATTCCGCGGGGCACGTCGTAAACAAGGACATCCGCGAAAGTTAGAGATTGCACGTCGGTGTGGCTCGCGGTGATCACACCTCTGGCGGAAAACTGGGGATCTACCGAAGCCAGCCCGCTCGAGAGATTCCAGGTGGCGAGGAGTATGCCAAGCTGAAGCGCGCACAAACATGTAACAGGGCGGCGAAGTAGAGCAAGAACACCTCCTAAGATTCCAGCGATCAGAAGTGGAAACCATACGTTCGTGGTCCACGGCGCAGGAATAATGTCCGTCCCGAGGGCACGATGAGCAGCAAATCGCTCGACGGCAATGGCTACGAGGACAGATGTGATTGCAAATGTTGCAGCAAGGAGTCTTTTGTCAGGCCGCTTCGCCACAAGTGCACTCGTGGTGTTCGCGAGCAACCAAACCAGAGGAGGCACAGCGGGCAAAATGTAGCCAGGTAGCTTGGATCGCGAAATCGTGAAGAAGAGGACAGGGAATAGTCCAAAACTGAGAAAAAAGCCATTCAGTGGCGAACGCGAACGGGAGTCTACTAGCGCTGCCAATATTCCGACGGTCCAAGGCAGAAAGGCAGCCAGTAAGATGGGTAGGTAAAACCAAAACGGTTGGATGTGCTGGAATTCGGGAGTTAGGTAACGCTTGAAGTTGTGTTCGATGATGAAGATGCGGAAGAAATCGGGGTTGCGGCGGGCGCAGAGGATGTACCAGGGCAGAGCCGTCACGCAGAACGTGGCGATTGCGGCTGGATGAAGGAGACGGAGGATATCGCGCGGGCGCTTGGTGAAAATCGCCCAGAGAATGACGGCGCCGCCACAAAGAATTATCGCAGCGGGGCCTTTGGCGAGGACGGCAAGACCGAGAGAAAAACCGAAGAGGAGGGAAATAAAGGAGGTGGAGGAAGTAAACGAGGTAAAGGAAGTAAGGGGCGGCGAAGCAGGAGTGGTGGCTAGGCTTCCCGTCGACTCGGTTGCGGCTGCGTCATTGGGTGAAAGCGGCGGCAAGCCGCCGCACTCCAAAGGTAGCCGCAGGAGGACCGCAGCGCAGACCATGGCGATCGTCAACATGGCGCTGAAGGGCATGTCCGTTGCGGCGGCATGAGAAAAGCCAACCATGCCGACGGTGGTCGGAAGTAGAAGCAATAGCCAGCGCGCGGTGTCGGCTCCATAGACGCGCCACGCGAGCCAAGCCAGCGCCAATGTCGCGAGCAATGCGGAAATCGCGCTCGGCAGGCGGGCCGCTGCTTCGCTCACGCCAAAAAGTTTGAAGCAAATCGCGGCACTCCAATAGTAGAGCGGCGGCTTCTCGAACCAGGGCTTGCCGTAGAGGCGCGGGGTGACCCAGTCGCCAGTCTCCGCCATGTCGCGCGCGATCCACGCATAGCGCGGCTCGTCCGGGCCGACAAATCCGATGGCTCCGAGATGGCTGAAATAGCAGACGTAAAGGGTGGCGACGATCAGCGCGGCCCAGCCGATGCGCGCTGCGAGTCTGTTTGCGTTTTTCGGTGGAGCAATGTCAGTGGCGGTGGTCACGAAAGAGTGAGTCTAGCATTGGTGCGGGTGAACGTCAGCGCGTAGGATACTTGGTTTGAAGCATCACGATATAACGGAGGCGGATGAAGGAGTGGCTTGAGTACGCCGCAGTCTGGGCGATTTTGAAAGCGTTTGGGATTTTACCGCGAAGCGTGGCACGCCGCTTAGCGGTGATGGTGGCGCGACTTTTGTATGCGATGCTGCCGCGATTGCGGCGAACGGCAGAATTCAATCTGCGGGTGGCTTTTCCAGAGTGGGATGAGGGGCGGCGGCGAGGCGTCATCCGTGGCATGGTGCGGAATCTGGGATGGCTGGCCGCGGAGTTTGCTCGCTTTCCGCGGTACACGCGAGAAAATATCGAGAAGGTCGTGATTCTCGAGGGGCACGAGAATTTTCTGAATGGGCAGCGTCGCGGAAAAGGCGTGCTGTACCTTACCGGGCACATCGGCGCGTGGGAGCTGTCGTCGTTTGCGCACGCGCTCTATGGCTTTCCGCTGCACTACATGGCGCGGCCGCTGGACAATGCGCGTGTCGATGGGCTGGTGAATCGCTATCGACGCTTGTCGGACAACCAGCCTATTTTCAAGAATGAGTCCGCGCGCGCTCTTCTGAAGATTTTGAAGGAGGCGGGAACGGTAGGGATTCTGGCGGACCAGAACACCATGCCGGGAGAAGGCGTGTTCGTGGATTTCTTCGGCAAGGCCGCGTGCACGACGACGGGAATCGCACGAGTCGCGCTTCACACGGAAGCCGCGGTAGTGCCAGGATATGCGTATTGGGATGACGGCATCGGAAAATATCGGCTGCGGTTTGAGCCGGCGGTGGAATTGGTTCGAACGGGAGACAGCGAGCGGGACGTCTTCGTGAATACGCAGAAATTTGCGAAGGTGATCGAGGAGATTATTCGGAAGCATCCGGAGCAATGGGTGTGGGTGCATGCGCGATGGAAGACGCGGCCCAAGGGCGAAGCGGAGCTTTACTGAGTAGGGAGAGATGTCACCACAGAGGTCACAGATCCCACAGAGAAGAGAATTCGCGGAGAGTTGACCATGACGAAGACGGCTGGGGAATTGGCGGCGGCGACTGGAGCGGAGCTAAAGGGTGACCGAGACTTCGAGGTGCGGGGCGTGGCAGCGCCGGAGCGCGCCGGTGCGCACGACTTGATTTACGTCGAAGCTGAGAAGCATGCAGAGCGTGCGTCGACATCCGCCGCAGCCTGCGTGATCGCGGGCGAGGGCGTGAACATTGCAGGGAAAACAATCCTGCGGCACCCGCAGCCGAAGGTAGCCTTTGCGAAGGCCGCAGCCGCACTGCTGGAACGCGGCCCGATTGCCGTGGGTATTCAAGCGACCGCGATCGTGGCGCCATTGGCGCGCGTCGGAAAAAACGTCAGCATCGGCCCGTACGCGGTGATTGGCGAGGACACGCACATTGGCGACGGCACCCAGATCGGTGCGCATTGTGTCATCGGCGCGGGATGCTGGATAGGCGAAAAGTGCCGCATTCATCCACGCGTGACGTTGTATGCAGGCGCGCGGGTAGGTCATCGCGTCGAAATTCACGTGGGGACAGTGATTGGCGCGGATGGTTTTGGTTATGTCTACGGCGATGGCCGCTACTGGAAATTTCCGCAGGTGGGCATCGTCGAAATCGGCGATGACGTTGAGATCGGTGCGAACTCGACCATCGATCGCGGCTCGCTGGACGACACGCGCATCGCCGAAGGCGTGAAGATCGATAACCTTGTGCACGTGGGGCACAACGTGCAGATCGGCGCGCACACGGTGATTGCCGCGCAGACCGGCATTTCCGGTTCGAGCTTGCTGGGACATCATGTGGTGGTCGGCGGGCAGGTGGGAATCGCGGATCACTGTACTTTGGAGGACGGCGCCATCGCAGGCGCGCAAGCAGGCATTCCCACCGGTAAAACGATTCGCGCGGGGCAAACGGTTTGGGGCACACCGGCGCGTGAGATCGGCAAATTCAAAGAAGCGTATGCTTGGTATGCGCGTCTTCCGGAGCTTGGCTCGCGCATCAAAGAGATAGAGAGCAGGATGATGGCTCCCGGAAAGAAGAAGAATTCACCACGGAGAGCGCAGAGAGCACAGAGAAGAAGGGGAAAATAGAGGCGCATGCGGTGGCAGGTCATTGTCGTCGGCGGGCACACCCGAAGCATCGGGAAGACGCAGCTCGTGTGCGATCTCATCGCCGCGTTCCCGCAAGAAAAGTGGGTCGCCGGGAAAATCACCCAATATGGTCATGGAGTCTGCGCGCAGAATGGCGAGAATTGCGACTGCGCGCCGGACGAACACATTTGCGCGATCAGTTGGGAGAAGCGCGCGAATGATACCGACAGCGGCCGGTTTTTAGCCGCCGGCGCGCGGCGTTCTTTTTGGTTGAGGACAAAGCAGGGTTTTCTCGCGGAAGGCATGCCGCTGCTGCGCAAGGCGCTGCAGGATTTGGAGGATACCGAGCAGAGCACGGCGGGACGCGTAATACTCGAGAGCAACACGCTCCTACAATTCGTAAAGCCGTCGCTGTACCTGATGGTTCTCGATCCTTCGAAGGCGGACTTCAAGGACTCTGCGAAATTGCAAATGGATCGCGCCTCCGCTTTCGTCCTGCGCAAGCCATTGCAAGCCGCAGACAGCGCAGTCGCATGGGCGAGCTTGCCGCTGCAGCTTCTGCGCGGCAAACCGCAGTTCGTGCAGCGCGAAGGCGAAGCCGTGCCGGAAGGCCTTCTCGACCAAGTGCAAGGCATCATCCATGACGCAGAAGGCGTCTCCTTGTAAACATTGCACCATCTTAGCGGTTGACCCCTGCTCGGCCCCCGGGCGATAATTTAGTAGTACAGACGCTATCCGCAAAACAGTAGGCGCTTGCCAGAAAATGCGCCGGGGCGTCTATTTCTTGTTTGTTGGACTGAAATTGCACTGGGGGATTTGCCTTGGCAACGAGCACGCGCGGGCTGGATACTCCCGTCACCTCGGGAGCTCCGGTCGCTTCGAGAATCCAGGAACGCCTAGAGCGCCTCGAGCAGGCCATCGAGCGCGGCGCGAATCACCTGCTGTCCCTGCAAATGGAGGCCGGCTACTGGGTCGGCGAACTCGAAGCCGACACTACCCTCGAATCCGACTACATCTATTATTTGCACGTCCTGGGCAAGGCCGACCCAGAGCGCATCGCCAAGCTGGCCAACTACGTGCGGCAGCGGCAATTGCCTGACGGTGGCTGGAGCATTTATCCTGGCGGGCCCTCCGAGCTTAATGCCACTTGCAAAGCCTATTTCGCGCTGAAGCTGGCGGGTGACGCACAAGATTCTCCGCACATGACGCAGGCCCGCGGCACGGTGCATCGGCTAGGCGGCCTCGAACACACAAACTCGTACGTGCGCTTTTATCTGGCCCTGGTCGGCGCCGTTGGGTGGGAGCTCGTCCCCGCGATTTTGCCGGAGCTGATGCTGCTGCCGAATTGGTTTTACCTGAATATCTACGAGATGTCGTCGTGGACGCGCGGCATCGTCATCCCCATGGCGATTTTGTCGGCTATTCGGCCGGCTTGGCGCTTGCCCGAACGCGCACACGTGGACGAACTCTTCTGCGACATCTCGCGCAAGCACGCGGCGTTTGACTGGAGCGATCAGCTTATTTCCTGGCGCAATTTTTTTCTCGCGCTCGACCGCGCGTTGAAGCTTTACGAAAAATTGCCGTGGAAGCCGCTGCGCCAGCGTGCGCTGCGGGAGGCGAAGTCCTGGCTGCTGGAGCACGTCGAGCGCACGGAAGGTCTGGCCGCGATTTATCCCGCGATGATGAATTCGATTTTCGCGTTGATCGCGCTCGGCCACGGCCCAGACGATCCGCTGACCGCGCGCGAAATTCGCGAATTTTCACGTTTTGAGATCGAAGGTGGCGACACCATCCGCATGCAACCCTGCGTTTCGCCCGTCTGGGACAGCTGCATCGCTATGGTGGCGCTCGAAGAAGCCGGCTTGCCGCCGGATCATCCCGCGCTGGTGAAATCCGCGGAATGGATTTTGTCGAAACAAGTTCTCGGCCCGGGCGACTGGCAAGTGAAAAACAAAGACGCCGAGCCCGGCGGCTGGGTCTTTGAGTTTCGCAATGATTTTTATCCGGACGTTGACGACACCGCGTTCGTGCTCATGGCGCTGCAGCGCGTCAAATTTCCCGATCCCCAGCGCATGGAAGCGGCCGTGCGCCGCGGTATTCAATGGCTGCTCAGCATGCAGAATCGCGACGGTGGCTGGGGCGCTTTCGATCGCGACAACAACAAAGCGTTCCTCTGCAATATACCGTTTGCCGACCACAACGCCATGATCGATCCCTCCACCGCCGACGTCACTGCGCGCGTGCTGGAGTGCCTGGGCCGCTACGGCTGGCCCGCGGGTCACCCGGCAGTGCAGCGAGGCCTGAAATTCCTTTTGCAGGATCAGTGCGAAGACGGCTCTTGGTTCGGCCGATGGGGCGTGAATTACGTCTACGGCACAAGCGGTGTGCTGCGCGCTCTGGAAACCGTTTCGCTCACCGCAAAAGAGTATTGCCAGCGCGCAGTGCGGTGGCTGCGCACCGTACAGAAAGCGGACGGCAGCTTCGGTGAATCCCTGCGCAGCTATCACGAGCCTGCGACCAAAGGCCAGGGCAGCAGCACGGCGTCGCAAACCGCCTGGGGCCTCATCGGACTGCTGGCTGGCTCTGACACGAGCGATCCTGCCATTCAGAAAGCAGCGGCGTACCTCGTCGAGCAGCAAAATGCCGACGGCTCCTGGAGCGAAGACGAGTTCACCGGCACCGGCTTCCCCTGCGTCTTCTACTTGAAGTATCACCTTTACCGGAATTCGTTCCCGCTTTACGCGCTGGCCCGCTTTCGCAACCAGGCACAAGAAGCGCGGCAGTACTGCGCGCTGACATTCCAGCCCGGCGACTTTCGCCTGCGCAGCGGGTTTTAGCCACTACATGACTACTTTGGTCACTGGCGCCTCCGGCTTCCTCGGGAGTCACGTCGCCCGCCAGCTCGTTGCGCGCGGCGACGAGGTACGCGTGCTTCTGCGGCCTTCCAGTCACAATCGCGCTATCTCCGATCTCTCGCTGGAGTACGTCACCGGCGATTTGCGCGATCCGGCTTCCCTCGAGCGCGCAATGCATGGCGTAAAGCGGGTCTTTCACGTCGCTGCGGATTACCGCCTGTGGGCCAAGCGCTCAAAAGATATTTATGAGTCCAACGTGGGCGGCACAAAAAATCTGCTCGCTGCGGCCGAGCGCGCCGGTGTCGAGCAACTCATCTACACCAGCACCGTGGCCACCATCGCGGTCGACCGTTCGCAGCCGCCGAACGAATCGACCCAGGCGCATCTCGATGAAATGGTCGGCCACTATAAGCGTTCCAAGTGGCTTGCCGAGCAAGAAGTGCTGAACGCGGCAAAGAACGGCGCTCCGGTAATTGTTGCTATGCCCACGACTCCCGTGGGCCCTTGGGACTGGAAGCCCACGCCGACGGGTAAAATCATTGTCGATTTTCTGAATGGCAAAATGCCGGGTTACGTCGAAACGGGGCTGAATTTCGTCGGCGTGGAAGAATGTGCCGCCGGGCATCTACTCGTCTCCGAAAAAGGCAAAGTCGGCGAACGCTACTTGCTCGGCGCTGAAAATCTGACGCTGAAGCAAGTTCTCGACACGCTCGCGAAAATCACGGGCCTGCGCGCTCCCAGCATGAAGATTCCGCACGGGCTGGCCCTGGGCGTGGCGTATGCGAATACGGTGCTTTCACGGCTTACATTTCGCGAGCCGCAAATACCCATCGAGGGCGTGAGAATCGCGCGCCATAAAATGTTTGTGGACTGCTCACGCGCGCAGCGCGAATTGGGTTTTCGCCCCGGCCCGGTGGCAGCAGCCTTGGAGCGCGCCGTCCGCTGGTACGAGGCCAACGGCTACGTCACAGGCCGGCGCGCCAGGCGCATAGCGCAAGCGGCAGCCTCTTTGTAGTGAACGCCCGTGTAGCGCCCGGCTCCGGCTCGGCATCTGAACAATGGCCATGAAGGTTCTCGTCACATTTGCGGTGGAAGCCGAATTCGCCCCGTGGCGGAAGTTGCGGCAGTTTTCACAATCTAACCTCGGAGATATCCGCGCGTTTTCAGCTCAAATGAGAGACGGCGAACTGATCGTGCTCCTTACCGGCGTCGGAGGCAGAAGGGCATGGGCCGAAGCCACGCGAGTGATTTGGGACGGTAACGTAGACATTTGTATTTCGAGTGGCCTTGCCGGCGCGTTGCGAGAGGAGCATCGCCCCGGAGATGTCTTGGCTGCCAAAGAGGTTCATGCGACGAACCGGAAGAAGGTGATTCCCTCCGACCTCGCACTGCTGGAACTGGCCACTGCCTGCGGCGCAAAAGTGGCTGATGCTTTTTATAGCGTGGATCGAGTCCTCGTGCGCTCCACCGAGAAATGCGAGTTAGGCGCAAAGGCCGACGCTGTCGAGATGGAGAGCGGCGACATCATGCTGGAAGCTGTCGCCTTCGGAGCCAAAGTGATCGCCATTCGCGCCATCAGCGATGCGGTCGAGGAAGACTTGCCCCTCGATTTCAACCGGGTCACCTCAGAATCCGGGGAAGTGAGTATAGCCAAGGTTCTGGCGCAGGCTGCGGCTCATCCTGGATCCATACCTGCCCTGATTCGATTCGGGCGGCAAAGCAGGAACGCAGCAGAGAAGCTGGCAACTGTTCTCGACGCTTGCATTCAGAAGCTCGTAGCCACGGACATTATGAAAGAAGCTAAAGAGGTTTCTGCTACATGAGCAGGACCGGCACTGTTGTCGAAGCGCTTAAAACGCTCGGGCCCATCCCGAGAACCATGCGCGCCGGTGTCTATCGCGAAAAAGGAATAGTGCGCGTCGAAGAAGTTCCCGTTCCCGAAGTCCGCGACCACGAAGTCCTGATCAGAGTCGCGGCCTGCGGCATCTGCGGAACCGACATCAAGAAAATCTTCCAACGCTACGTCGAGCCGCCGCAAATCCTCGGTCACGAGCTCGCAGGCACGGTCGTCGCGGTCGGCCCCGGCGTCACCAAATGGAAGCCCGGCGATCGCGTCATGAGCTTCCATCACACGCCCTGCGGCAAGTGCTTCTACTGCGAGAAACGCCTCTTCTCTCAGTGCAAGCAGTACAAGACCACCGGCCTGACCGGCGGCTTCTCGCCGAACGGCGGCGGCTTCGGCGAATACGTGAAAGCCATGCCGTGGGTCGCCGAGCGCGGCATCGTCGCGCTTCCCGATAATGTCAGCTTCGAAGAAGCCACCTTCATCGAGCCCATCAACACCATCGTCAAAGCCGTGCAAAAGGCTCGCGTAGCGCCGGGCGAAACGGTCCTCGTGATCGGCTGCGGCCCTATCGGCTTGCAGCTTCTGATGGTCAGCAAGCTACAAACCGCCCACCTCTACACCAGTGATCCCATCGCCGAGCGCCGCGCCAAAAGCCTGACGCTTGGCGCGATAGAGTCCTTTGACCCAACAAATGGTAAGCTGGTAGACGCAATACAGGCCAACACCCAAGGGCGGGGAGCGGATGCTGTGCTAGTTGCCGTAGCGCATCCAGCTCTCGTAACTGACGCGCTAGCGGCAGCGCGCCCCGGCGGACGTGTTTTGCTCTTTGCCGCGAACGACCCTGTGACCAAGATCGAGTTTCCTGCAGCGGCAGTTGGGATCGACGAAAAGGAAATCCTGGGCAGCTACAGCGCCGCGGTAGACATCCAAGAAACAGCCGCCGCTCTGGTGTTACAAAAGAAACTTCCGGTCATGGACATTGTCACTCATCGCTTTCCGTTGGATAGAATTCAAGAGGCGCTGGAACTCGCGGCGCGGCCCACGGCCCAATCTCTGAAGATTTTGATCACGCACACATGAGAACCACAACGCCAAAGAGACCGGAAGTGATTGGCGAAGAAGCCGCAGCAGTAGTGCGCGCTCCCGCGGTGCCCTCAAAGATGATGGCCGCCGTGCTTTACGGGAGCGAGGACTTGCGCCTCGAAAAAATTGATGTCCCGCCTCTCGCCGCTGACGAAGTCCTGCTTCGCGTGCGTCTCGCTCTTACCGATGGCACCGACCTCAAAGTTTGGCGACGCGGCTATCACGCCAAGATGATCCAGCCGCCCGCGGTTTTCGGCCACGAAGTGGTAGGCGAAATTGCGGCGGTGGGGAAGCGAGTCGACGCGCGGTGGCGCTATGGCCTTCGCGTAGTCGCCGCAAATTCCGCGCCCTGCCTGCGCTGCTTCCACTGCCGCCGTGGCCAGGAAAATCTCTGCGAAGATCTTCTCTTCAACAATGGCGCCTACGCCGAGTACATGCGTATCCCCGGCCGCATCGTCATGGAAAACATGCTCGAGGTGCCGCACTCCGTCGACGATGGTAGCGCCGCGTTGGTCGAACCTTTGGCCTGCGTGCTGCGCGGCATTCACGAAATGGAGGTGCGCACCGGCGACACCGCAGTGGTCATCGGCTGCGGCCCCATTGGCCTGAAGTATGTCCGCATGCTCTCGCGCCGCGGCGTCCGCGTGATTGCTCTGGCGCGCCGTGTTGCGCCCCTCGAAGTTGCCCGGCGCATGGGCGCGATTGCCACCATCAACGTCACGCAAGTCCGCGATGTCGTGGCCGCGGTGAGAAATTTGACCGAAGACGAGCGCGGCGCGGATTCCGTGGTCGAAGCCGCCGGCAATCCGGCGACCTGGAAGCAGGCCCTGGCCATGGTGCGGCGCGGAGGCGTGGTGAATTTCTTCAGCGGCTTGCCGTCTGGCACCCGCGTGGAGATCGAACCGGCCGCGATTCACTATTCGGAGATCAAGCTCATCTCCCCATTCCATCACACGCCGCGCTTCATTCGCGAGGCGCTCGAAGCCATTCGCCGCGGCGACATCCTCGCGCACGATTTCGTCACCGAAGAGATTCGCCTTGAGGATCTCCCCCACGCCTTCGAAAAAATGAAATCGCGCAGCGGCGAAATCAAGCTCGCCGTCCGCCCCTGATCCATGTAGGGGCGCAGCACTGCTGCGCCCCATTTCAGCAAGGCGTATCGATATAGTAGTGCCTTACAAACCGGTCGGCGAGGACCCGTTCTCTCGCTCAGTAAAACAAAAATGCTGCGCCCCAACGAACTCGAAATCGCCGCCAACGCGCCTCTCCCGGGCTGCACGCCGGAGGCCGCGCAAAACTACACGCGCTGGCTCGCCACGCACCATTACGAAAACTTCAGCGTGGTCTCCTGGCTCCTCCCGAAAGAATTGCACCAGCACTTCTACAACGTCTACGCGTATTGCCGTTGGGCCGACGAT
>WNFN01244806.1_pt1 | contig 56342 bp, 46 predicted proteins | sample 5400161 | NCBI WGS metagenome assembly WNFN01 (sample SAMN13153353, study PRJNA577476) | soil metagenome | isolation source: 80 cm saprolite on Douglas fir-dominated hillslope | place: USA:California | collected 2013-09-17 | reverse complement strand
CCTGGTGACCAGGAATGTACGAATCAAGATTGCACGACTTCCTGCGGCGGCGCAGCCAGTGCCGACACATGGGTCAAATATACCGAATGTATGGCGAAGACGTAAGACGTTGAGCCAAATCAAGCCGCTGAATTCGGAAAAAGAACGGTGGTCGGACCTTCTCGACGCTCGAGTTAGTCAAAACCGGTGCTGCAAAACTGCGTCAAAACTGGCCGACATTCACGGCGCTCGCAACACCCTTAGGTTCGACTCCGCATCACTTAACGTCGTCGCATCGAGGTTAACTTAATGAGGTAGTGACCAAACTGAGCCGGCAGCAAAATGTCCACTGCATAGTCTATGCACAGGGCAACTCATCATCCGGTCAGACGAGCGGACCATGCGGATAACTCTCGTCAGCGAGGCCCAGGCCGTAAGGTGTTGCAATGCAAAGGCGTCGGTCCTTCCGTTTCTAACCAAACGCAATCCATCGTGGATCAAGTCTTGAATTCTCCCGGAAAGCCTTTGGACCCAGCAACACGCGGCTTTTTTGAAGCGCGGTTCAGACATGATTTCAGCCGGGTTCGCATTCACGCCGATAGCCAGGGCTCCGAGTCAGCAAAGTTAGTGAGAGCTAACGCTTATACAGTTGGAAATCATGTAGCATTCGACAACGGCTATTATTCACCCCAAAGCCCTGACGGGAGAAAGCTCCTCGCACATGAGCTAGCGCACACGGTGCAGCAATCGCAAACCCAAGTTACACCGACCGGAACTGAGGGCTTGCAGATCAGCGAGCCAGGGGACGCATCGGAAAGGCAAGCAGACGCCGCCGCTGAAAAGGTTCTAAGCACAGAAGAGCGCTCGACGCCTGTCTCTGAGAGTCCCATGAAATTGAATTCTTTGCCGAAGACCTCGTTACAAAGAAAAGAAACCGGTGAAGGCGCTAATCTCGACTGGAAAAAACTAAGCGACTCCGTTAACGCGGCAGCGCTGCAGGCAGGGCAAAAAGTTCAAGAAAAGGGATTGGACAAACCACATGGTCATACTTCTGTGGGACCTCAACCGCGTCGGGTGCCCGAGACGCCCCGTGCGCAGTCGCCAGCGGTCCATGTCCCGCCGGAGAACTTGAGGCCGCCGCCACGGGACAAAGGAGAGCCCGGGCCAGCTAAGTTAACACCTGAGAAACCGCCGAGTACGCCGGCGCAGACCACACCGAGCCAACCGGCTCACCCAGAACCCGACAAGGGCTCAAGCGAGTGGCAATACGCTCAAGGATCTGGATTTCAAAGCGGACCCGGGCAGGGCGGAATGATGGTTCAAGCCGCTCATCAGGATCCGAACTATGTGCCTGGAATTGCCCGCGACTTCCTGAAGTATTTCCATCTGCAGCTAGGGATTCTTCAACCAACGCTAGCGCTTCAGCTGACGTATCTGAAACCGCTTGCGGCCGGGTCGCCGCCCCTTCGACCGCTTCTGCAGGCGAATCAACCCAAGACGCCTCTCCCGCCTCCGGTGACAGCGCAACTGGGTTTCACGATATCGCCGATGGTTTTGAAAGTCGGCGCTTTCACGATTGCTCCGCAAATAGGTCCGGCAGTAGCACTCGCAGGCGGAGCGCCAGCAAGTGTCGCGCATGGCCAGTTGCTTGGAGTAATAAATTTACAGGTCGATTATAAGTTGTCCGATCTCGCTTCGTTAACTGGGGCATTCGGCGCTCAGGGAGGATTGGACGTTGCGAAAGGGCAAGGCGCGCAACCAACCGGCAATGTTAACGGATCGTTTTTAGCGACCTTGCATTTTTAACCGAACTCAAAAAGACAAACCTGTGAGCGGTTTCCCCAACTCCCCTCGCCTCGTTAAAGGCGGCATCGTCACCATGGACCCGGACACGTCTTCCGTGCGAAGTGTCATTGCTCTACAATACAACCCTGATTCTCTGAGCCGCACCCTCCAGATTCAGGCAATGTCCGGTGGACAGGATGGCGTGCGCGTCGATGCGTTACGCCTCCGTGGACCAGCGGTCGAAACCATCAAACTGGACGCGGAGCTGGACGCTACCGACCAGTTGGAATTTCCGAATCGATATCCCACGGCCGTCCAATACGGCCTGCATCCACAACTGGCCCAATTGGAAATGTTGATTAATCCGACCATCGAGACGTTGCGAGCCGACGACGCGATGGCCAATGCCGGCACCTTGGAAATCATTCCTTTAGAGCAACCACTTACTCTCTTTGTGTGGAGCAAAAGCCGGGTGGTACCCGTGCGTCTAACCGACTTCTCCGTTACCGAAGAAGCGTTCGACCCGAATTTAAATCCGATCCGAGCAAAGGTAAGTCTGGGCCTACGAGTATTGAATATCGATGACCTTGGCTTCCAACATCCAGGTGGGCGGATGTTCATGACCTATCTGAACAATAAAGAACAACTCGCGTCGCTGGCGCCGAGCGTCTCAATCTCCGTCCTAGGCTTAGGAGGTTTGCCATGAATTATCCCCTGCAAACACTGATCAAATTGGGCGTAGTTCCAGCGGTTAGTTTTCCCACGGATAGCCGTTACCATGGCTCCAGCACGCTCTCCTACACTGGTCCCGATGGTCAGACCGTTACCTACCTAGCGCGACGCATCGTGCCGCAACCGGGAGCGCCTAACTATGCCACCGTTGCCAAACACACCGTAAAACAGGGTGACCGCTTGGATCTATTGGCCGCCAAGTATTTGGGAGATCCGCTGGTCTTTTGGCTCATTTGCGATGCGAATGGCGCGATTCGGCCCAACCAGTTAGTAGAAACTCCCGGCGCAGTCCTGAACATTACCATGCCTCAAGGCGTCCCCGGAGGAGCAACGGGTGCTTAACAGCGTCCAATTGGGTCTGATGATCGGTCCCGTCATCCCATTGACGGTGCCCAGGCCGGTCCTGGACGCGCTGGTCGAGGTCGAGGTGAAGGTCGTGGATGTCGGTCAAAGCGGGTTCAAATTGACCTTTAGCATCGATAAACGGTCGCCCTTGAATATCCTGTTTTTGCTGACCGGCGGAATGCCATTGCTATTCATGCGGGTGGTCATCGTCGCCACCATCAATGGAGTGAGCAACGTGCTGATCGATGGCGTAATCACTGAGAATCACATTTCACCGGGTGGCAAAGGCTCCAACTCTACCCTGACCATCATGGGAAAGGATCTTACGGCTATAATGGATCAGTCCAATATGAGCGGATTTCCTTTCCCGGCCTGCCCGGCGGAAGCTCGGATCGAGCTGTTGTTATTAAAGTACGCCCTTTTCGGCGTTATCCCTCTGGTCATCCCGAGCGTCCTACTATTTGTTCCCTTACCGATCGACCAGATCCCGAGCCAGCAGGGTACCGATCTACAATACATCCAGCAGCTGGCGGATGAAGCTGGGTATGTTTTCTACATCGATCCCGGACCAATACCCGGCGCCAGCAAAGCTTATTGGGGACCGCAGATTAAAGTCGGCCCTGAGCAGCCTGCCCTTAACGTGGACATGGATGCCTACACCAATGTCGAGAGTATGAATTTCTCTTTTAATCAGGAGCAGAACAAGCTCCCTTTCGTCTATATTTACATCGAGGAAACCGGCATCAGCATTCCGATTCCATTACCTCCGGTCACCCCGTTAAACCCGCCGCTTGGATTGATCCCGCCATTGCCAACTAACCTGTTACCGCCGGATTTGACGCCGCTGAGGGATGATCTAGCCAAGAAGCCGATCCCTCAGGCGATTATGATGGGCTTGGCTGCCGCCGCCAAAAACGCCGAAGCGGTTTCTTGCAATGGTAGTCTCGACGTAACCCGCTACAAAGGAATTCTGAACGCTCGACACCTTGTGGGGGTACGGGGTGCTGGCCCGGCTTTTGACGGCTTATATTACGTCAAAAGCGTTACTCACAGGATCAAACGGGGAGAATACAAGCAGGACTTCACCCTAACCCGCAACGGATTAGTCTCCACGGTTTCCACGGTTAACCCATGAACCCTCCGGATTCGGCCTCAGGTGGTAGCCCGAAGCGTTACTACGGCAAGTATCGAGGACTGGTGATTGAAAACATCGATCCGGAACAGATCGGTCGTGTCATGGTGCAGGTGCCCGATGTCAAGGGTGAGCTCCCGTCCAGTTGGGCCATGCCTTGCGTGCCGGCGGCAGGCATACAATCGGGTTGCTTTATCGTGCCTCCGATCGGCTCCCAGGTCTGGGTGGAATTCGAACAAGGAGATCCGGACTACCCGATCTGGACCGGCGGGTTCTGGGGACTAGTAGCAGACGTTCCCGTCTTTGCCACTGCACCGCCAGCAATCCCGCCTGGACAGAACATTCTGCTGCAGACCACCGGGCAAAACATGATCATGGTGAGTGATGCCCCACCTTCACCTGTTACGGGCGGAATCGTCCTGAAGAGCGTTAGCGGGGCGATGATTGTGGTTAATGAGACTGGCATCTATATCAGTAATGGCCAAGGCGCCATGATCACGCTTGTTGGTCCAGCCGTAGCGGTTAACATCGACGCACTAACCGTCATCTAACCCAGATCTTCAAAGATCCAGTATTTGCTATCTGCTATCTGCTATCTGCTATTCCCCTCTATGCCTGGACCAATTCTACATATGGGAGCCACCGTCTTATGCGCGCATGGCGGACAGGCGATACCAACGGTTCCTAGCCCGCGCGTGATGGTATCCGGCATGCCGATCGCCACTATCGCTGCGCCGTACACCGTCGCCGGATGCGCCTTTGCACCGCCAGCGGGCAACGGTCCCTGCGTCACCGCGCAATGGATAGTCGGAGCGGTACAAGTGATGTCCGAAGGCCAGCCTGTGGCCATCATGACAGGAGTCGCTACCTGCGTACCAACCGGTACTCCGCTGGTACCGGTGCAGGCTCAAACCCGGGTTATCGCCACATGAACCTCAACTTCCCCTATCAATTCGACGGGCGCGGACGTACCCGGGAAGCCGCTCTGCAAGACTATGTCACGCAACTGATTGAACAGGTGCTTTTTACCTCACCCGGCGAGCGAGTTAACCTGCCAGACTTCGGCAGCGGGCTTTTGCAATTGCCGTTCGCTCCCAATAGCGTGGAAATGGCAGCTGCGACCCAATTCGCCGTGCAAGGTGCTCTGCAGAAATGGCTGGCCAATTACGTCAAGGTCCAGTCGGTGGTGGCCTCAGCTCAGGATGCCATTCTAAAGGTGAGCGTTACCTACACTCTACTGGCAACGGATGTGACTCAGGTACAAACCTTCGTCTACGGGAGTAACCAGTGATCTACCAGTGTTGTAACGAAATTCGCAAAGCTGCGGTTCTCAAAAACCCTGCCCTCAACGGCATCGATTACTTGGAAGTCTTAGATCACGATGCGATCGCTCTAGATATCGCGCGTCAGACCACCCTGTTGATTCATTGTTTGAAGCCGGTTCCACACGACTTGACGCCGGATAATGTCCTGATCAGCGGCGGCGAAAGCCTGACCAAGATTTCGGTGGATTGGATCACTCCCGCGTCCGCGCCGTCGCTCAAAGATGTAAATCTCAAGGAAGAACACTATCTCACCAATCTATTAGATGCCGCGAATGTTCTAGTCGTACGTACCGGCATTGCCGGCGATTTTGCTACCTATTCTCTGCGGCTAGTTAACCAGGTAGCTGCTGCCGAAACGAACCCATTCGAGCTAACGGAAGTTCTCGCCGGCTTTGATCTCCAGCTCGCGGATATTGAATTCTCCTTCAAGGTTGAATGTAGTCCCAATTTTGATTGCGCACCTCAGGCTCCCGATTGTCGTCCGGATACGCCGGTCTTCCCTCCGATCAATTACCTGGCGAAAGACTATGGTAGTTTTCGGACGGTCATCCTGGATCGACTGAACCAGCTCTTACCGGGCTGGGGCGGCAGCAGTGAAGCAGACTTGGGAGTGGTTCTGGCTGAGTTGATCGCCTACAAAGGTGACCATCTCAGTTACCAACAGGATGCGATCGCCACGGAAGCCTATTTGGAAACCGCCCGCAGCAGAATATCCCTCCGCCGTCATGCTCTGCTAGTTGATTACCGCGTGCATGACGGATGCAACGCCAGAGCTTGGATCCAGCTCCAGCTTAGTCCCGGCGGCCCACTGCACCTCGACCGAACCCTGGCCCGTTTCTACACTTTCGCACCGGGCATGCCCTCGACTTTAGCAGTCGGTTCAAGCAACGAAGCAACCGCAATCTTGAGCGGAGTGCAGGCGTTCGAACCGATGTGGGATGCAATCCTATATCCCGAACACAATCGGATGTCATTTTACACTTGGGGTAACTCGAACTGTTGTCTCCCCATAGGCGCTACCGAAGCCACGCTCCGCGGCTCCTACCCAAATCTACGTGCTGGTGATGTCTTGATTTTTCAGGAGACGGTTGGTCCTCATACCGGAAAACAGGCGGATGTCGACATCCGCCACCGTTGGGCCGTGCGTCTGACGCAGGTCGCTACCCAGGACGGCCGGGGACAGCCATTGCAGGACGCCCTTTTTGATAGCGCGCAGGCGGTGCCCATAACCGAAATCCAATGGTCACAGCAGGACGTTTTGCCGTTCCCACTTTGCATCTCATCAACCTATCTTGACGCCAGCGGAGATGAACAGTTCATCCCGGATGTTAGCGTTGCTCTCGGCAATGTGGTGCTAGCGGACCACGGACTCTCCTTTCCCAGCGAAAGCTTGGGTACTGTTCCCGCACCCCAACTTTACCTGCCTCCAGATCTCGCAGCCGACCGCTGCCAGGTTACACCACCGATGCCGATGCCCGTTCGCTTCCGGCCTTTGATTCCGTACAAGCCCCTGACTCAGGCAGTTCCGTTACCCACGCTTCCCGTTGCCGTAGCCAGTCCCCCCGCACCTTCAAATGTACTGCCTCCGACCGTTTCCGTTGACGAGCTCACCAACTTCGATCCAAGCCAGGCTGTTCCCAGCGTGAGACTGATCGGAACTTTGAACACCAAGACAGAGGCTTGGAGCGTGGTACAGGACCTCCTGGGAAGCGGGGATTTGGACCCGGCGTTCGTCGTAGAGGTGGAATCGGATGGTACAGCCAGTTTGCGGTTTGCTACGCCCCATGACCCGGGCGAAACCTCGGTAACCACTAACGGGTTGCTGCCCGAATCGGGGACCGAGTTTGTCGCTTATTTCCGCATCGGTAACGGAACCGCCGGAAATGTTGGCGCCGAGAGTCTGACTCACTTTGACGGATTGGATCCGAACCGAATCATTTCGTGCACCAACCCACTGCCAGCGAGTGGCGGCATTGATCCCGAGACCAACGAGCAGATCCGGCGGCGAGCGCCTCAGGCTTTTGTGACCCAGGAACGAGCGGTCACCCCAGCCGACTACGCATCGGTCGTGGAAGCCAACCCGCTGGTTGATAGAGCGGTTGCCTCGCTTCGATGGACGGGTAGCTGGCATACGGTTTTCATTGCCGTGGAACCGAAAGGCGCCGGCAATCTGAGCCCAAGTTTCCAAAAGACTCTGAAGAGCAACGTCGAACGATACCGATTCGCGGGGCAGGACCTCGAGCTCGACTCACCTCGGTATGTATCGCTGGAGATCGAACTCGCAGTCTGCGTGGATCCAAACTATTTCGCGAGCGACGTTCAAAGAACTCTGCTTCAAGTCTTAGGTAACAAGCTACTACCCAATGGAACGAAAGGTCTCTTCTATCCTGATAACTTCACCTTCGGCCAGACGGTCTACCTGAGCCGAGTATATGCAGCAGCGCGCTCTGTCGCCGGCATTGTGTCCGTCAGCGCCACAAAATTTCAGCCCCAAGGTGTCGACACACCGCAGTATCTCGCAATGGGAGAACTTAAGCTAGGCGCCCTACAAGTGGCACGCCTGGATAACGACCCCAGTTTTCCTAACCATGGTCAGCTCACGTTGGTGATGCAGGGCGGCAAGTAGAAAAAATCGTCCTCGTGCTCGGGCTCGAAGATTTGAGGCCGGAACGAGCTGCTGTGTCCGTGCAAAATCGGACGTCGACAGTTAGTTCGTGAACGCTGGGAGAGTAATTCGACGACGAGGACGAGCACGAGATCAAAATCATGAACAACACCGGAACAAACGAGAGCCTGTGCGGCTGCTGCGCCGGTATTAGCGTGCAAACGCCGCAACGGTTGTCTAATTCGGCCGGACTTCCAGCGGTAGCCTGGCGCGTCGGTACTTGGGCCACGTTCAAAGAATCGCTGCTCGCCCGGCTCTCGAGCTCCGATTACCCGGCTCTTTCATCCATCAAAACGCGGGATGATGACGACTTCACGATCGCGTTCCTGGATGCCACGGCAGTGGTCCTCGATATTTTAACTTTTTATCAGGAGCGTCTAGCCAATGAAAGCTATCTGCGCACCGCCACACAATTGCGGTCGCTAACAGAACTCTCCCGGCTAATCGGTTACCAGCCGTCTCCGGGGGTGGCCGCGGCGATATTTCTGGCCTTCACCTTAAAAACGGCGCCAGGCCTCGCCGCAAACCCAGGTACTCCGCCCATCACGATTCCGAAAGGGACACAAGTTCAAAGCGTTCCAGCTCAAGGCCAAAAGCCGCAGACGTTTGAGACTTCCTCCGATATCCTGGCCAAGCCCGACTGGAATGCGCTCCCAGTCCAAACCGGAGCGCCCTGGGCGCCTTCAGGAAACAACGAGATTTATCTAAGCGGTACGTCAACCCAATTGCAACCGGGCGATTCACTTCTGATTCTGGGTGTTAGTCGTGAAATTTGGAATCCCTTCTCCTCCAGCCCACCTCCAAGCGATCAATGGGACGTAGTCGTGCTCAATAAGGTCGAAGTCGACAATGTCCGCAAAGTCACTCGAGTGACATGGGATAAGCTGCTCCATCACACGTCGGGAGTGAACTCAAGCCCGCCTTACGGCTGGCCGGCAAGCGTCTACGCATTCCGTCAAAAAGCCGCTCTCTTCGGACATAATGCGCCGAATCCAAATCTATTCGCGCAGGCGCAACAGCCGACGTTTACAAGCCTCCCAGATCTGATCGATGACAACAGCACGCAGGGGATCACCCCAAACCCGCGGAGCCAATGGAATTGGCGTAATTTCTCCATTCCTGCAAATACGGAAATCGATCTCGACACAACTTATACTAAAATTGTTGTTGGTAGCTGGTTCGCTTTAACCATGTACGGTTACGCACAACTTTACAAAGTAGAACAAGCGAAGGCGGTCTCGGTGGCTAGTTTTGCTCTCAGCGCAAAAGTCACTCAGCTCACTCCGGATTATACTCAAGATCCTTATTTTGGTTGGAATTTGCGACTGACAGAGGTTTGGGCACAGAGCGATCAACTAACAGTAACAGAACAACCGTTGAACCATCCTTTATACGGCGATGTCATTGATCTGAAAGAGCTGAGGCCGGATTTGAGCGGTATCCAGCTAGTCGCGCTCTCCGGCAAGCGACAGAAGCTTGTAGTGGCCCATGGTGTTACGGGTCTCCTATTTATTCCGGATACATTCGGTTCTGCTGACACGCCCACGCCGATGGCTCTGAACCCCGGTGATTTGTTAACGTTAACCGACCCGGCGCCGCTTCTTGCAACTATAACTAACGGTGCGATTCCCGATTGGAGCTCGTTCACCGACCAACTGACGCTGAAGGTCGAAGATGCTGGCGGCAGGCCCGGGACGGTTCAGGCGTCCTTGAGCAAGTTCACCCTGGCACTGGCTGGTGCAAAAGACCCCTTGGTGAGTGAGTATGCGCCGGTTGCATCCGTCACCAACGAAACATCTCCGTACCCACACACCCAGATTAAGTTACAAAACAATCTGCTAAATTGCTACGACCGTACCGCCACGACCCTAAACGCTAATGTTGCGCCCGCAACCCAGGGTCAATCCGTTAGTGAAATATTGGGGAGCGGCAGTGCATCCACGCCGAACCAAGAGTTCACCCTCAAGCAGCCTCCAATGACGTTTATTCAGGCGCCGACCCCGACCGGAAGGCAAAGCACCCTAAGCGTGAAGGTCAATGGAGTGAGGTGGAACGAGGTACCCAGTCTCTATAACCAAGGGGCTTCCAACCAAGTGTTCTCGACCTTGATCCAGTCTGATGCGACTTGCGATGTTCTCTTCGGCGATGGGGTACAAGGCGCCGTGTTGCCAACCGGTCAACACAATCTCCAAGCAGATTATCGGGTCGGTCTCGGCTCGGCTGGAAACGTTGCCGCTAATACCGTCACGACACTAATAGATCGTCCCCTTGGAGTCAGCGGAGTCACTAACCCGGCTGCAGCCACTGGAGGGCAGGATGCCGACACTATTGATCAGCTTCGCACTAGTGCTCCTCAGACTGTCTTGACCCTCGGACGCGCTGTCTCGATTAGTGACTATCAGAACTATGCGTCAACTTTTGCCGGGATCGTAAAAGCGAACGCTACCTGGATTCCCAACGGTGTCGGTCAAGGAGTTTTCTTGACGGTGGCGGCAGCAGGCGGCACCGCTCTACCCCCGGGTAATTCAACGCTCACAAACTTGGTTACATCTCTACGCAACTACGGTAATCCGCTAGTGCCCATAACCGCTGTAACCTTCCTCGAGACACTCTTTTCCTTCTCGGCAGACCTCCAGTATGATCCAGCGTACGACGCGCCTACCGTTAAGAACCAAGTACTAACAGCGCTTTATGCCGAATACAGTTTCAACGCGCGAACTTTCGGTCAGGGCGTTTCTGCGGACGAACTAGCGACCGTCATACAAAGTGTTCCCGGAGTTGTTGCCGTAAATATCACCGGGCTCGCCATTACGGCCACTAGCAACGCGGGTGACTTGGCGAACATGTCAGGAGGCTTTACCCTATCGAACTTAAAGAACTGGCTGAGCGGTCAGGTCACCAACCTTGTTAGACCCTATTCGGATACAGCGTCCCGAATCTGTCCCTATCTCCCAGTCGCCAGCACCCAGGCATTACCTAATGCTGCGGAAATACTGGTGCTGGATCCGAACCCTAACAAACTGGTTCTCGGAGTAATGTCTTGAGCTCGAACGAACAACAGCTATTCGACCTACTTCCTGCACTCTACCGGCTGCGGGATGCACAGTTTGCCCGCCTTAAGGCCTCGGACGAGGCACAGTTGCGGCAGCTTCAGGCGCTGCCCGGCCCGCTGACGCCGATCCAGCAAGCCCAGTTGGATGAGCTGACCAAGGCGAACCGAGGACCGCTGCAGTCGCTCCTGATGCTGATCGAGGAGCAACTCGCAGTCATCGCGGAAAATTTTGACCAGCTTTACGACGACCAATTTATCGAGACTTGTGCTCCCTGGGTTATCCCTTACATCGGCGACTTAATCGGCTATCAAACGATCAACAGTCTGGCTCCGGCGGTAGCCAGTCCTCGGGCCGAAGTAGCGCACACTATTTCGTTAAGGCGAAGAAAAGGGACGGTCTTAGTTCTGGAGCAACTCGCCCGGGATGTTACCGGCTGGGGGGCTCATGCAGTCGAATTTTTCCAGCTGTTAGCGACCACCCAATACATGAACCACATCCGGCTTTACAACCACTACGCGCCGGACCTGCGGAATTGGAAGGCAGGAGACTACCTGGACAGTGCCTTCGATGCAACGGCTCACAAAGCCGATGTCCGTCGCATCGCGGCTCAGCGAGGACGTTACAACATCAAGAATATCGGGATCTTCCTTTGGTCTCTGAACGCGTACAGCTTGACCTTGGCGCCGGCTGCGGCGGTGGGAAAGAACTCTCGCTGTTTTCGCTTCAATTCGCTGGGCCGCGATATGCCGCTTTTCAATCACCCGGTTTCTCAGGGTTCCGAAATCACGTCGCCGGCCGGGCCTCAAAATGTACCGGATAGATTGCGGCGGCGGTTGTTGTGCGATGATCGTCAGCAAGCGAGCAAAGGTGTGCCGCCGGTTTACTATGGTCAGGGCAACAGTCTAGTGGTCTATATTGACGGTGCTCCGCTGGATTTCTCTGCCGTCCGGGTTTGCGACTTGTCAGGTGAAGACGGGAATTGGAATAATCTTCCCGCGGTTGGGAGCCACTATCTCGCGGCCATCGATCCTGAGTTGGGCCGGATCGCACTGGCGCCGTCCCTGGTTGCATCGCCTCCGCACTCAACCAGCGTTCGTGCCTCTTTTTACTACGGCTTCAATGGAGAGCTAGGTGGCGGTGAGTATCCGCGGGCAGACACTTTCACCGCTTCAGCCGAGCAACGCGTGATTCGCGTGCATGGCGATAGCTTAACGATTTCGGATGCGTTGCATCTCCTGGACGGAGACGGCGTCGTCGAGATCGGTAACAACGATAGTTACGTCGAGAAAAGCGGTCTAACGATTGCCGCCAGGGATAACGGACACATTGAACTCCGCGCCGCAGAGGGATTCCGGCCGACAATCACTTTGGGTAGTGAAATCTCGATTACCGGAGGTCAGGGAAGTCTGGTGGTGTTGAACGGGCTCGTCATTAACTACTCGCCTCCATCCAACGGTGCATCGTTACCTCCGGCCCTCATTCATGTTCCCGATGAAGCTTCAAACCACCTGAGCCAGCTAACCTTACAGCATTGTACGTTAGTCCCAGGTTGGTCCCTGTTATCGCAAGGGGATCCTAATCCCGCTTATTCAGGCCGCCCTACTCTTTTGGTTGGCGCTTCATCCGGACTGCAGCTTCTCATTCAGAAATCGATTGTGGGCGGGCTATGGATTAACAATCAGGCTACTACCGATATTTCAGACAGTATTGTGGATGCGACCGATTCGTCCGAGGTCGCTTACGTCGCGACTATCGATCCTATCACCGGACGTCCGGAAGCGGGTGGCGCATTGACGCTGCAAGGATGCACCGTGATAGGAAAAGTCTATGCCTCGTTACTGAGCCTGGTTTCCAATTCTATCATCTGGGCCAGCCAATCGGAAAGCGCGTCATTGGCTTCCCCGCCTTCAGCGCCGTTATGGAGTGCGCCGTTATGGTCCGCCAGGAAACAAGAAGGGTGCGTGCGGTTTAGCTATGTGCCGGCGGGCTCGCTAACACCTCGCCAGTTCGCATGCGTTGAACAACACGAAGGATCTCCCCAACCGCTCTTTTTTTCGTTGCGATATGGCAACCCTACGTACGCGAAAATTGCCGCCACCACTGACGATGCCATCCGGCGCGGTGCAGATGACGGCGGAGAGATGGGCGCATTCCACTACATCTTGGCGCCCCTACGCGAAATTGATCTCCGGGTCCGGCTCCGGGAGTACATCCCGGTCGGACTGGAATTTGGAATTTTTTATCAAACCTGAAGAAAAAAGACTATGAGTTTCGATACCAGTCGGTACACCTTCGACCCCTGGAATAATTTCGCCGGGGTGGTCATGCCTCAAGGACGAGTTCAACTCGACTCGGATTGGAATGAGTGGCTGGCCGAACTTGGCCGCCGCCTCCGGGCCGGAACGCTTGATATCGTTGGTCGTGCCGCGGTACCTATTACGACCAAGAACGGGTTTAAGATTGAGCTGGCGCAGAGCTCAACCGGTGGCATCTCCGTCAGCATCGGCCAAGGACGGATGTACGTCGATGGGCTGCTCGCTGAGAATCACGGCTTGCCTGCACCCGATCCGCAGAAATGGATTCCTTCCTCCAACACGACCGGAGAGTTCGTCTACGAATTCCCCGGCTGGGATTCTGCGTTGGATGAGTTCGTCGGTGCGGGTACCGTCAATTACAACCAACAACCCTACTTTCCGGGCGCTGATACATTTGCACCGTTTCCGCAATCAGGTGGTCCGTATTTGATCTTTCTCGATGTCTGGCAACGGGAAGTGACTTTCCTTGAACATCCTGATCTGATCGAAAAAGCGGTGGGTGTTGATACCGCAGGCCGTCTGCAGACGGTCTGGCAAGTCAAATGGCTGGATGTCAGCAATGTCCCTGGCATCAACTGTACGACCCACGATTCGCAGATCCCTTCCTGGGCAAACCTGTTGCTTCCTTCGGGCGCGCGATTGAGCACAGGAATAGTACAATCCAGTTCGACCGGTCCCTGTTGTCTGAATCCAAACAACGGATATACCGGCCTCGAGAACCAGCAGTATCGAATCGAGATCCATCAAAAAGGCCCGGCTGGAACGGCTACATTCAAATGGTCTCGTGACAATGCCTCTGTGGCGACGAGCGTTACCGCAATCCAACAAGGCGGCAAAGTATTAACCGTACAAAGCGTGGGGAAAGACGACGTGCTCCGTTTTTCCGCGAACGATTGGGTCGAAATCACCGATGACTGGCTAGAACTACACGGACTGCCTGGCGAACTGCGCCAGATTGCGTCGGTGAGCGACCAGACCAAAACGATCACGCTTTCAACCCCGGTCTCTTTAGCCAATTTTCCGGTGAATGCGACAGGTGAGACAAGCCCGGGTCGCAACACCCGGTTAACTCGCTGGGACCAAGCCGGCAAGATCTACGAAAGCGATGGATCCACCGTTTGGGCTGACCTGGATGCGCTAGGATCCGGGGGCGATATCCCAGTTCCCCCTCAGGGCACGACTCTCATTCTGGAGAATGGGATTACTGTTTCGTTTGATGCCACGTCAAACGCGACTTCTTTTAGAACCGGCGACTTCTGGACGTTTGCCGCCCGCGCCACCGATGGAACCATAGAATATCTCGACCAAGCGCCTCCACGCGGGATCTATCACCATTATGCCAGGCTCGCAGTAGTGGGCCTCTCGAGTGTACCGCTTTCTGGGAGCGGTACTATCTTGCTCCCAGATCGCAGCCAACCGCCCATCGATTTCCTCGCCTTTCGATCGACACCTGTTGAAGGCTGGCCACCCAATTTCCGTGTCATCGCGCAGGCCAATGCTGTAAACTCCAGCCACCTCGATCTCGAGGTGGTTTATGACCCGTCAACCCTTCCTTCTAACCAGCCAACGCCAGTAGTCAATCAGGTCCAACCGCCTGTACCGGTAGAATCGTTCACGAATCTTTCGCTGAATTCGAAGGATCCCAACTATGCCCCGACCGTAATCAACCTCCAGTCGCAGTTAGTCACAGTCCCTCCCTACTATCAGCCACCGCCACAGCCACCAATCTTTTCGTCCGGTCCTTCAACCGCAAGGCTATCGTCCACAACTGCGATCCAACTACACGACGCCAGTCAGTCCCCGTTTCTAACACTTCAAACTACTTCTCTGGCGAACTGGCCCAAAAAAATTGCCGTGGCGGCGACGCCTTCTGGATCGGGCAATCTCAGTTTAGAGGTTAGTTACGCGCCACCCGGCAAAGCTGTATTTGCCACGCTGGAGCGTTTTGAAAATCTCTCCCTTCTTAATGTTGGTCTGGGAGTCCAGTCTCAATTCATCATGGACCTCACGCCGATCGGTTCTCCACCTCCGGCCGTCTCGGCATTAAGCCTAGTTGCGCTGGACGACTGCAGAACCTTTTGGCCGCTCACCATGGCCAGCAGCGGAAGCTGCGAATGCCCGATTTTAGTTAACCCAAGCGATTTTGACGATAGCAATACTCTGCAGCACTTCCTGGATCAATATCAGAACCGGTCAACTGAGACCGTGGTCTGTTTCAGTCCAGGAATTTACTCGCTAAAGACCCCGTTACGCCTGACGACTGCTAACTCAAATCTAACCCTCAGGGCATGCCAAAAAGGAACTGTTGTTCTGCAAGCCGAAGCCGGAAAAGAGAATCAGTTTAGCGATGGATTGATAGTTTTGGCTGACACCAAGCACGTAACTTTGGAGGGCCTAACATTCCTAATGCCGCTGGTGCCTTTCACTGCGATTAATAATCAGTTTGCTGGTCTACCTATCGGTTCCTTCGGCCCCTATGTGCAGTCGCAACTGAACAACTTAACCGTCTCCATCGGGTTGCGACCGATCAGTTGTTCTTCCCTTGCGATTGAGAATTGCCTGTTCGAATTCTCTAACTCAAGATGGATATATGCCGGAAGGCGATTTGCCAGCTCCGACATTTTCGGTGCGGGCATTTTTGCGGCCGGCCAGTGTGACGGTTTGAGCCTGGTCGGCAACAGCTTCCAGGGTGGGATCTGGTTCGGTGTCGGATTTCTGCAGTCTCCCGCGGTTGCATTCGCACCTTCTTCTTCCACACTACCGATCAGATTCGCAGTTGCCCGGACTTCTTTCCAAGCCTCGCAACCTGCAGAGCCTGCTCTAACGAGGACGCCAGCGCCGGCCGGTTTGCCAACAAGCACATCGGGAGTCCTCACCGGCACCAATCTTGCCCCCTCAGACTCCTTCTCCGCTGCGGGAGGCGGGGAAGTATTACCAGTGCTGCTAACCAGAGCTACTATCAGAGACAATTCTTTCACCGGTCTTGCCGCGGCGGCCCTAATATTCGGTGAAGGCGGAACGATCGAATTTACGAGGAATCAGGTGGAGAACTCTATAAGAGGCTTTTGGGTTGTGTCGCCTGCGGAAGCTGAGCAATTGTGGAGTGACCCGGCACCTAATTCAATTCTGCTTGGGGGCTCGGTTGCGTTAGGTTACCCGCTCCCGCAAAACGTTGCGGCGACGGCGCTCGCCATCGCTCCCGCCAAAGCTCCGGTGCGAGTCTATACCGGTGCACAGCCTTACACAAATAGCCTAGGAATTACTTGGGTACCTGATAAAGGTATCGCCAACGGCGGCAACCTTTACCAGCCAGCCGCGCCAAATCCCATTCCGGGAACTGACCCAGCGCTCTACCAAAATGAACGGCACGGCCCGAGTTTCAGCTACACATTTACTAACCTTTCCACCGGCTTTTACACGGTTACTCTGAAATTTGCGGAGATTGACGGTCTAATCACCGGTCAAAGAATTTTTAACGTCCTTGTTAACAATATCCAAGTACTAACTAATTTCGACATTTTCGGCGACGTCCACGCAGCTAATACCCCAGACGATAAAGTGTTTAGCAACATCGCTGCCGTGAACAATCAGATCGTTATTCAGTTTGTCGGGTCGATCGGGGAAGCCAAAGTTTCAGCGGTTGAGCTCGATCCGCAATGGGCCTTTCCTGTTGGCGTATATCCGGGTGGATATGGCGACCCCCGAACGAGCGAGTTTTGGAATCTGTTTCGAAATTTGTTTCTTTTGGGGCAACAAGCGTTTGCTAACTTAGCTGTTTTACCGCTCCAGGTCCGAGTCGCAGAAAACGAAATGCGCGGATTATCTTCGATCGCTGTTCTGCTATTGGGTGACGATCAGATCCAAAACGGAAAGGTTAGCTCTCTGACGATGAGCGGAAATCGGCTAAATAGTACAAGTGCTGGTTTTACAGATGGTTTCAGCATTTTTGACTCGGTCGTCGCCACTACTGCAGTCCTCCGGTGTACCGTTTCAGGAAACGAGATCCTAAATACTGCAAGCAGGTGCAGCTTGTGCTTGGCGAATCTAGCCAATCTAAAGCCCGGCGTGGTCGTCATGAGTAATCTATTTCAGGGCTATACTCGGATTTTGCCATTTCGTTCCCAGACGGATCCGAACGTCCCGGCTCCTCTGAACAACTGGGATTACTTGAATACGGTTATCTACTAAGTTGCCAAAGAGAACGAGGCCGGCGCAATGCATCCCAATCCGATGGTCACATGCATCATGCCCACGGCAAACCGGCGGCCTTTTGTCGCCCAAGCGATCCGCTACTTTTTGGCGCAGGATTACCCAGAGAAGGAGTTGGTAATCGTGGACGACGGTTCCGATTCCGTAGCCGACCTGGCAGCCGCCTGCGACTGTCTCCGTTACTTCAAGTTAGACAAACTTGAGCGGGTTGGCGCAAAACGGAATTTCGCTATTGAACAAGGCGCTGGCGAAATCATTGTTCACTGGGACGATGATGACTGGAGCGCTCCCTGGCGTCTCCGGTACCAGGTCGAGCAAATGCTGGCGAGCCAGGCTGATATCAGCGGATTAAACCGCATCTGCTTTTTCGCTTCGGAAACGCAACGCGCCTGGGAATACAGCTCCGCACCAGGCGACCGGCCCTGGGTCTACGGCGCGAGCCTGGCCTACACTCGTCGTTTCTGGGAAAAGACCCGTTTCCCTGACTTAAATGTGGGTGAAGACTCTCATTTCGTCTGGGCGGATGCAGCCGCCAGAATTCAAGTTTTAGAGGATTCACGCTTTCTGGTTGCTCGCGCCCACTCCGGCAATACCAGCCGGAAAGTTACTTCCGATCCGCGTTATAGCCCGCGCCCGCTCGAACGGGTCAAACAGCTGCTCGGCGACGAATTCGATGCTTTCACTAGCGTTACCGCTCAGCCTGCGACAGCACCTCGATCGAACGTAGTCCGCTCCAAGCGCGCGCTCGTGTCTGCCGCTCTCGGTATTGGCGACATTCTCCGTATAACCCCGCTGATAAGAGTAGTTTATCGCCTTGGCTACGAGACAGACGTTTTGCTCGCTACCGATTACGCCGATGCGGTGCGTCTGTTGGAGGGCGCACCAGAGATTCGACAGTTGTACCATGTGCCCAGTCCTCGCCGCGGCTCCGACGGAATCCAGCCCGACGCTTTTCCCTCTCACAAGTACGACCTGGCCACCTTTACCACCTGGAGCGCTTCATTTCGGCAGCGCGTACAAGCACGCAACGTGCATCTGTTCGACCCTGACCGTTGGCTGGTCGAGGGCGATATTCGCAGCGCCGAACAAATCGCCCGTGCCCTCGGATGGCGGGACCGATTGCCCGCGCCGTTTGCCATGGCGTCGGAAAGACGGTTTGACCTACCGGAGGGCACAGTGGCGATTCATCCTGGATGCAAGTACGAGTGGTATTGGAAAAAATGGCATGGTTTTGACGAACTGGCCCACCGATTTCCAAATGTAGTGATTGTCGGCACGGAAGAGGATCTCCGCACTGATAACACTTATTTTAAACACGATTTCGCGTGGCCGGCCCACGCCCAGAATTTTATCGGAAAATTAGATCTTCGAGATACCGCCGCGCTGCTGCAACAGTGCACGGCTCTGGTTTGCAACGACTCGGGATTAATGCATCTCGGTGTGGCGCTTGGTATCCCTACGTTTGGAATTTTCGGCATTACCAACCCCGATCGAGAAGGGTTTCACTCTCCTAAACTGTTTCCGATCACAAAAGGCCTGCCGTGCGAACCGGCCTGTCGCCGAGCAACTTGGGGAAGACGCGATTGCGAATTTCATCTCTCCTGCTTGAAAACACTGGGCCCAGACGAGGTCTTCATGAAAATTCAGGCTACATTATCCGAACAAAATAAAAAGGTACTGCCGATATCGGAAAATTTATCTACGTCCGGGCTGAACGGTCACGGTGCACCCAGTGAAACCATCAGTTTAACCTACTATGGAAACGTGTTTGACGCCTCGGGATACGGCCACGCCGCCCGCGCCTATTTGCACTCCCTTCACTCTGCCGGTATCGAAATCCGAGTGGTCGATCTCGCTGCGCAACGTGCCCGTCAGGTAGAAGATCCGCTGCTGGATTCGTTTGTGGGCAAGCCCGTCGACGCGGACTTCCACCTCTTTCATGGTCCGCCGCCACAATGGGCGCAGCTGGCGTTCCCGCTCCGAAACGTCATCGCCATGACAGTTTGGGAAACCGATACCATGCCTTCTCAATGGAGACCGGTTCTGACCCACGCCCTGGATGTCTGGTTGCCATGCGAATTCAACGTTTCTGTTTTCTCCGCTGCTCTGGGCAAACCGGTATTTAAGCTCGCTCATCCGGTATTCTCGGGCGCGCTGAATGGGAACGTTGCTACCGACGCGCTGTTTGATGAAGAAATTCGGCCGGATGCCTATGTTTTCTACGCGATCTTCGAATGGCAAGATCGCAAGTCTCCGGAGCGGACCATGGAAACGTATTTTCGCGCGTTTCCACACGACCAGGGAACCGTCCTAGTTCTTAAGACGAATCCCGGAGCAGTAAACCTCGCCCGCCACGCGTTGGCAGAGATACGCCGTCGTACGGGCTCAAGCGCACGAGCCATCGTCCACGCAGAGGCATGGACCGAAAGCCAGATCGCAGCGCTACATGCGCGGGGCGATTGTTACGTTTCCCTGCATCGGGGTGAAGGTTGGGGCTACCCATTATTCGAGGCGGCCGTTCGCGGCAAGCCGCTGATTGCGACAGGCTATTCCGGTCCTCTCGATTACCTTGCCGCCGATTCGCACAATCTCGTCCAGTATACCCTGACCTCAGTCAGGCAACCCTACGTCTACTATCAACCGTCGATGCATTGGGCCGAACCTGACATCGGACACGCCATCGAGCTGATGCGCACGGTGCGGTCTGAGCCGGAAGCAGCACGTAGCCGGGCGGAAACTGCCGCCAAAAAATTGGCCCAGGAGTATTCGCTGGAAGCAATCGGCAAACGAGCGCGCCAACGTTTGACTGAACTTCTTCACCGTTCAAGTATCGCCAAGCGACCGCACCTCAATGGAGCACGGCAAGAAAAAGAGCTGCGGCCAGCTGCGCCAATTCCCGGCGAATGGTTTGATGCCGACTACTTCGAGCATGGACGGAAGAGCAATTGGAAGAGCGGATACCATTGGCGAGATTTCGCCGGACTCTTTCGCGAGACCGCACAATTTCTTGTCACCATGTTTCCCGAAGCAGCGTCTTATCTCGACGCCGGTTGCGCAAAGGGCTTCCTCGTCCGGGCGTTGCGAGAGCTCGGTAAAGACGCATGGGGTTTCGATCATAGCGAGTGGGCGCTCGAACACGCGGAAAAGGTCGCCCGCCCGTTTCTACAACTGGCTTCGGCGGAAACAGCCGAGCTCAAGCGCTCTTTCGATCTAACGTTAGCTTTCTCTCTGCTGGAAAGTCTGACCGAGGCTCAAGCTGTCGAATTCCTCCGCCGGGCACGAGACTGGACTAACCAGGCATTGGTGGCCGTGGTGTTTGTCTGTGAAGATGAAAGTCGCCGGCAACGTTTGCTGGCCAACGACGAGGATCTCTCGCGCGTCACCATTCAAAGCCGGGCCTGGTGGCGCGAGCGCTTCCTTGACGCCGGTTGGAAGCAGGATGCGCTTCATCGGATAGCTGAACGCGCTTGCCGTACTCATCCCCTACCAGCGCGAATGAGGTGGGAGATATTCGCCTATGCGCCTAGGTGAGCACAAAACAAACGGGCGGCTAATCGAGGCGATCAGATGGAACACTTTTATCAGACCGTAGACGGGTGGTTTAACTTCCGTGATCTCTACGATAACGTTATCCGGGAGGCACGGCCGGGTGATGTAATGGTCGAAATTGGCTCTTGGTACGGCCGGTCCGCCGCTTACATGGCGGTTGAAATCGCCAACTCCGGTAAGCAAATCGATTTCTACTGTGTCGATACTTGGACCGGGTCAGTTGACCTACCATGGATGGCGACTCATCTGGCGACCAGAGGGAATTCGGCCTTTCCTTTCTTTCGCGAAAACATGGAGCGGGGTGGAGTCTGGAATTTGGTCAAGACGATAAAACAGCCCTCGGCCGAGGCGGCCAAGTCATTCGACGACGAGTCAGTGGATTTTGTAATGGTGGATGGCTCCCACGACTATACCAGCGTTCGCGATGACGTTCGGGCGTGGTTGTCTAAGCTCAAACCGAATGGACTGATGGCGGGAGATGACGCTGCTTGGCCCGGAGTCCTCATCGGAGTGCACGAGTCCATCCCCAGTTCAGAGATCAATATCACAAATAACGGTGATAACTGGTGGTATCGTAAGCGACGTCCGGAGCGTGGTTGCTGGTCGCATTATTACCCCTCCTCTCAATCGCTCGATCATCTGACCTATATACCTTATGTAAATCGACCTGATCTTCTCGACCGTGCAGTCGCTTCCATTCAGGCACTATGGCCCTCTCTCGTGGTAATCGATCAGTCCGCTGATGGCTTGAACTCCGCAGATCATCCGTGGATCAAGAACATCGCCGGTGTCTTTCGCGCACCGGGACGAAGCATGACGTTCACCGAGATGATGAATTGGGCGCAAGCCGAAGCCTGCGAGCGTGGCGTGGACTACCTAATCTTTATGCATAACGATGCCGAATGTGTCGGCGATGTATCTTGGGAAATTCTCGACTGCGCACGCACCCATATTGCTGCCGGCGTTATCTTCACCTACTACGACGCTTTCGCTGTATTTAACGTAAGAGCCGTCCGAGACATTGGTCCCTGGGATGAATCGTTCCGATGGTACTTTTCTGATAACGACTACTATCGCCGGATGAAATTGCGCGGTTGGGACTACCACAATTTTGGCGGCGACCGCGTCATTCATCATGGTAGTCAAACCCAGCGATCTGATCCCGCGGTGAGTGCTGATGTCGGCGCCGGTTGGCGCTGGCATGAAGATCACTACCGGCACAAATGGGGCGGCCCTCCAAACTGCGAGATCTACACGATTCCGTACAATGGAAAGCCGTGAAACGAAATAGGTTAGAAGACATTGACGGATCAAATTCAGGTCCATCTCGGAGCCGGAGTCGGTAATATCATTCTGGCGACGCCGCTGTTGCTCGGACTCCATGAGTCCGGATTTGTTATCGACGTTGTATTGGCCGCCGACTATCCGGACACAGTCGATCTTTTCCGTCCCTGGAGCGTGGTCCGGGAAGTTTTCACTCACGATCAGCGCTTCCCTGGTGGCAAGACATATTCATATACGGTCCCAGCAATCCCGCCATTTTATTGGCAGCGTTATGCAAGGCTGTTTGCCGGCCTTAGGAACGTCGTCACTCGGCCATCCGATGCTCTCTTTTACCAGAACGAACAGGAGTACTACTGGAGCTTTGCCCGGAGGCTCGGATGCCAATCAGAACATCCTTACTACACGTTGCCAATCACAAGCTCACTCCTTTTTGATTCCTCCCTTGGAACGCTCGTCATCGCACCCGGGTGCAAGACTGGTGAAATGGCCGCTAAACGCTGGCCCTATTATTCCGAGCTCGCGGATCGATTCGATGATGTCACCGTCGTCGGTACTTCAGATGATTTGCGACAGTCGAACGGCGAATAGGCAACGATAGCGGACTTTCTCATATCGCTGCGGCGGTTGGCACACCGACGCTGATGATTTTCGGGCCGACCCCAGACCGCACCCTTGGCCGTTTTCCACCGAATGTCCGTGTTTTGCGAAGGGGTTCGTCATGCGAGCCGTGTTGGTTCGGCACTCGTTTCGGCACGTGCGCTGGCCGGATCGATTGCCTCAACGAGCTTCCCGTGCACACGATTGTGAGCGTTTTAGGCGAGATGGGCTGTGTTGGAGACTATCTGATTGTGAGGAGAGATCGGGAGTTCGAGCTTTGAAAAGCTACGCGACGCCAGGAAGCAAACTCTCGCTTGCTCCGGCCCTCAGGACGAGAGCAGACGCGAGCGTCGGATCCTTGAGCTCAGACGTCGAATGCGAGGAATGCAAAAGAAAGAATGCGCCTTTGGACCGTCGGGCAGGAGATGCCGCTAGGCACCCGTGTCTGGCGGCAATCACACACGACGTGCCGCGCTTCGGCCATGACTTCAGCCGCATGCGGGTGCACTCACCTAACGCGCACGCGCCTTTAAACCAATCCGCGGATGGCGTAGACGATGAGGAGGTGACAACGCAAACGCCCGGTGCAGAATCTGCAGCGAGGAAAGAGCCGCCGACCACCGCACCGAGCCAGGCGGGCGGATCGGTAGACGCTCGCCCTATGGATTCCGCAGCATCTTCCTGTCCATCGAGCACGCAGGTGGAGAAATTAACTGACCTGACTCCCGACGGGCTAAAAGCCGGTTACACGACAGCCTACGGCGCACTTGTAACGATGCGGGTGATGCCCGACTCGGTGAACTGGAACGGGACACGCATCATCGAATCACTAACCCTTGACCCCAGCGGCACATGCCCTAAAGGGCTCACATCTCAGCCGTGCACGGCAGGCCCTCCCTTTACGGTAGGCGACGGAACTAAGGGCTCTTCCGTTCTCCCGGCCCAGCCGGGTCAAAAGAATCGATTTTATGATTTTCACCGGACGCGATCAAATAGCAGCCTGCTGCACGACCCGACGCGCAATCCCACTGGCATGAATTCGTGTACAATGATTTGCAAGCAGTCGTACGCATGCGGCGGGACTGTGATAGGGAGCTTCACTATCACGAGGACCTTTACCAAAGGGAAATACCAGGGGAAAGACGTAACGCTCGTGAGCATAGCAAAGACGTGATCGCATGAACTCGGACGTGTCTTGGGCGAGCTAGTCAGTTCTAGATATCGACAGTTTCGCGTCGCCTACAGATCCCTCCCAAGCCAATGAATGCGAATCTACGGGCTCAAACGAAGCGTTACCCTGCGCCGTTCCACGCAGGATCACGCTCCAGCGGCGATTCCGCGCTTCCGCACATCGTCCGAGAAGTCTTGCTGTCACCTGGCAGACCTCTCGACTCGGCGACACGCACTTTTATGGAACCGCGCTTCGGTTATGACTTTGGCAAGATCCGCATACATGCGGATGAGCGTGCAGCGGAATCCGCCGCAGCACTTCAGGCCGAAGCCTATACCGTTGGACGTGATATCTGCTTCGCCAGCAGCAAGTACACTCCTAAGAATACTGAAGGTCGGCGGCTGCTCGCTCACGAGCTCGCCCATACTATCCAGCAGGGCGAACGGAGCGCCCGGACGGGGTTAGGTTATGGCGGCGGTCGCGAAACCGCGGTCGCGAGCGTTACCGATCCGCTAGAACTCGAGGCGGATCGCGCCAGCGAGCAAATTCAACAGAACATGCGAACGCGGGTCACTCAAAACGCTGTGGGACAACCGAAGTTACAGCGACAGCCGGCCAAGCCCCCAACAGAACCGGATTGGCGAAAGCGGTTGGACGAAATGTTACCTGGCAGGCACGGAGCGCTGTTTCTCATACAACGCGACATGCAGTTGTTAGAAACCTTCGGTGAGGCAAAGCTGATCGAACTGGTTAACAGAATCTACCCGAATGCTCAGGCTCGTGAGTTAGTACATATCTGGGGCGCACGAGCCATGCAGGCACTCGATAAAACGAACCTGGATGTGGGCAAGGCTCGTGATGAGCTCGAGCCAAAGGTGCTCAAGGATTTTGCCACTAAGTTCGCGAATGCGGCCGATTTAATTCGCAAAAGCGTGCCAGCCCTGAGGCTGGTTACCGAGGCAGAGACTGCGGGCGCGATATTCGGCGGCTATGCGGAGGAAGGGACAGTGAGTGGACGGACGCTTGGCCGGGCTTACACCAGCGGTCATTCAGTTTACGTTCCTAGGACCGACACTGATCCAGTCATGGCCATGAGGGATTTTCTGTTCGAACTGAACAATGCGATACGAGCGCCTAAATTTGCAGCGCTTACCACCGAAGCGGTCAAGGGATCGGGAGGTACGCTCTCGGCCCGTAACTACGCGTATAAGATGGCGGAACTCGAGGTTGAAGGAATGCTCAGGTTGGGAGAAACCTGGTTCAAACATAAGGCAGCCGGTGGAGCTCATCCAGAATGGAACGCGTACGATCAGAAATTCTTCCTATCGGAATACGAGCAGGTAAAAGCCGGTAGGAAAACTAAAGATGATGTCGTAAGAGATGTCTTAAGCCGCGTTTATGAAACCGGAACGCTGAGAGGCAAAACGGTCGAGCAATATTACATGGATAATTACAACCGACTCAGTGGTGGTAGGTAGATGATTAAACAGTTTATGTTACTGACCTGCGTTTTCGGAGTATTCGCTTGTTACGGAGCTCAACAAGAGGGCAACCCACCCATGGACCTGAAAAATTTGCTGACATTCGTTCGTAACGACCTCATCAAATTCGTGACGACGAGCCCGCCAGGCTCGCAGTTTGCTACTTTGGACCGGCAGATTGTCATCACGGGCCCACAGGAACTCGTCGAGTTAGCACGAAAAGGTGATTTAGGTGTAGTGGATCAACTGGTACAGCTTCTAAAGGATCCTGATCGAGCCTGGGCAGCGGCGGTTCTTTTGGCCGCGCTGACTGGCAGAGAGGGAGACATTATCAATGCATTTGCCCCGAATCCTGAGATGTGGTGGGATGCGGTAGGAAGGACCGCCTATGACCGCTGGAACCAATGGCTGACCGAATCACGCGGAAAGCTGATGTGGGACACTGAAAACCAAGTGTTTGTCGAAGCAAGATAGGTTCGCGCTATCCGCCAATCCTGAACCTCAATTAAGGCGCAATGCGGGCATATCTCCTGCCGCAGAATAGTTATACTTTCAATTTGGACTCACCGGACAAATCAACTCCTTCCCTTACGCGAAAGCCGCACCAGTCACTACGAGAGTAGCCTAGTGAAACTTTATCGATCCATTCTCGGTCTACTTGTCGTATGGCGGATCACGCATCTGCTCCAAGCAGAAGATGGCCCATGGGATGTTTCGATTCATCTGCGTCGCGCGGCCGGTAGCGGTTTTTTGGGGAAACTGCTGGACTGCTTTTACTGCCTCAGCATATGGGTAGCGGCGCCGCTGGCATTTCTGCTTGGTGAAAGTTGGTGTGAACGCGCATTATTGTGGCCAGCACTTTCAGCGGGCGCCAGCCTTTTGGAACAAGCGACGAACCCGGCGGTTAGAACTCCACCACCGGCATTTTCAGAAGATCCAGTGCAGGAGAATTCTCATGGCATGTTGCGGACAAAGAAGACAACAGATTAGGCAACAGATGTCCGTTCAACGGGTTAGTTCGCCGGCTTTACCCAGCAATTCGAAAAATCCGTCGGCACGTGGGTCCAGAGCATTCCAATACGTTGGCAAAACCGCGCTGACCGCGGTGGGCTCCGTATCCGGACGGCATTACCGGTTCAGTCATCCGATGGCGATTGTTGAGGTCGATCCCCGCGATCGAGCCTCTCTCGCGACTGTCCCGAACCTCCGGCAGGTCTAAGCCCTGGCCCGTTTCGAGACACGATTGGCTCAGCTTTTCCAACCAAGCCTTAACACTGGCGAAATTCTCCGGCGTGGAATTATGCCAATCGCACAGCGCCATTATTAACCATCTAAGCTTCTAACTATGTTCGGATCCGACATCCTCGACATCGCCATCGGACTAATATTCGTCTACTTACTTGCCAGCCTGATAGTATCGGCAGCCACCGAACTAATCGCAGGCTACTTAGGTTGGCGAGCCAACAAGCTCTGGGATGGAGTCCGGAACCTTTTAGATTCACCGGACGCCGATAATTGGACAAAGGCGGTTTACGACCATGCATTGATCAAAGGGATGTCGCCTATACAAACTAAGTATTTCGCATTCCTCTGGAGGCTAAAACCGAATGCGCCTGGTCCTTCTTACATTCCGGCTCGCGCTTTTTCCGCCGCTCTTCTCAGTGTGATCCAGAACGGGCAATCGACCGTTGGGAAAGTGGCTAACTCCCTTCAGACAATATTGAACGCGGCAATTGATCCACATTCGTCCGCGGCGGAGCTTAGGAACGCGGTTCTGTTGGTGGCGAGCGGTCTCGAGATTTCCAGTCCTCCCTCCGAGCTAGAAATGCGTATTCATGCGGATCTGCAAGCGTTGGCCGATAAGATTGCCGAATCAGCCGATTCCCCGCGACTTGCGATAGCGCTGCTCCGCTCGTTCGTAAACAATTTTTGGGGCCGCTATCTTGAGGTCATCATCGATCAAATTCCAAAAGGACAGCTGCAAAGCGCACTACGGACGTTGCTTCAAGAAGCGGAGGGTAATCTGGACAAATTCAAGGAGGCCATCGAGAAATGGTTCGACGACGCGATGGACAGAGTTTCAGGTTGGTACAAGCGGCACACTCAATGGGTTCAATTAGTCTTGGCCGCCGCGGTGACTCTTGCACTAAACCTGGATTCAGTCTCGATCGTTACTGCGCTTTCGAAAGATAACTCGGGATTGCTGAAAACGGTTGCCCAGGCCCAGAAATTTACGGAACAAAACCCGACATCCTCCAATTCAGGAGCCGCACAAGCATCGCCGAGTCCTGGCTCAGGCGCTAAGGATCAAAGCGCCAGCGCAGCTGCGGCCAAGACTCCGGAGCCTGATCAAAAACTGCGTCAACTCCTGGACCAATTTAACGAGCTGATGCTGCCGGTTGGATGGACTGCAAAATCGACCGGGAAGGATACCGATTTCCGGCAGTGGCCCGGCTGGCCGTGGGACCCGGGCTTCGATTTCCAAAAGTGGTTCATGGATTGCTGGGTTGCCACCATCCATCATTTGCTCGGCTGGTTACTAACCGTGGTGGCAGTTTCGTTGGGCGCGCCATTCTGGTTCGACGTGCTAAGCCGGTTTGTCGCGATTCGGGCTTCCGGAGATCCGCCGAAGCAACAGTCCAAATCCAAAAGCGGTGGGGATTCGAAGAAGCAAAGTTGATGATCGACCCACTCTCCCTCCGGTAAGTGGGCGCTGCGCCAACAAAGAACATGACTTCCCGACCTCTTATACGAAGGCACGTACCTTCCCGCGTGCCGCCCATCGTTCACGAAGTGCTGCGCTCGCCGGGTCAATCGCTCGATGACAACACCCGTACCTTTATGGAGTCTCGCCTTGGTCACGATTTCAGCAAGGTGCGTGTACATATCGATTCCCGGGCCGCAGATTCCGCGCGAGCGGTAAACGCGCTCGCGTACACCGTCGGACGCGAGGTGATCTTTGGGGCCGGCCGTTATGCGCCAAACACAGGAGCGGGAAAGCGACTACTCGCTCACGAGCTGACACACGTAGTGCAACAGCGGACAGCGACGGCGGATGCAGCATCTCTTTCAATAGCCTCGGCCAAGGGGCCGGAACGCGAAGCGGATCAGATTGCAGAGACTATCATTTCATCTCAGCGCCCGCCAAAAACATTGCCTCACGCAACGACCGAAACAACCCTTGCCCGGCAGGCTGAGGACCCGGCTGAACAAAAAAATGTCATGCCCGTGCAGACGTCGGCACTCGCAGAAAGAGAAAGGGAGGTCGAGGCGATCGAGGTCCATGGCAAGACTTATGTTCTCTATCAAACCGAAGTGCGCAGTGAAGGCTCATCTTCCTGGCTGGCCAACAATCCAGGCAATCTCGACTACACAGCAGACACGGCAGACTGGGGAGCCTACGAAAATAAAAAGCTTAAGTGGGGCCTACACGGCTTCGCCCTATTTCCGAATGAGGAAACCGGACTGAAGGCGGTCAGGTCGTATTTGCGCAAGCATCAAACGACTCGCGACATCCGGCTGATGATGAACATGTTTGCTCCGGCTGGTGATCTCGGTAACAAGCCATCTCAGTATGCCCAATCGGTCGCCTCTAGACTGGGAGTGCCGGTCACCACATTAGTCAAAGACCTCAGCGACGAACAGATCGGAACTTTTGCGCTGGAGGTCCAGCACGTTGAAGGTTGGAAGCCAGCAAAGGTCAATCGTCGAGGCGATCCCGACCTACCAAAGGAAGTGCGAGATCGCTGAGTGGAAACTTTGAACTTCGCCTATTCGTGATTCCTAACGGATTTCACGACCGTTGCTCATGTCTATTCGACAGCCATTCTTCTTCCGGCAACCGCCAATAGACGCCTTTGTCTCGTGCCAGCATTCGGTAACCGACCAATTCTCGGCGCAGGGTTGCGCGCCCCCAATTGTCAGGACCCTAAGACCCTCCCATGTATCGCTGCCCGGTCATGCATTCAGGAATTCTCGCCAACGTCGGACCAGATAGTTTTGTTCGTCCATGAAACTATTCCAAACTCGAACGTGAGACATCCGTGACTCGTACGAACCTCCATCTCGAATATCACCGGCGCGTACACAAATGCCTCCAAAAGGATCGAGGAGATCGCCCGACGCACTCTTTCCCCCATACCAAAAGTCCCATTCATCGTCCGTCAGAAAGGATCGGGCACGTTGTGGTGTTGAGGCATAATATCCCTGCCTGGACAGAATTGCGCCAGGCTTTCCACTAAGCCACCAATTCAAGTAGGCATACGCAGTCTCTAGAACAGCTCCCGTTATCCGAGACGACAGGCACAGGCTGGCGTACCAGCCGCGATAACCTTCGACCGGCGTGGAGCAAACCACGTCGACACCAATTTGCCGCAGACGGAAAACCGAAGGAGACCAGATGCTCTGTAAGCATACGCCTCCGCGGCTCATCAGGCGTTCTGCTTCTTGGCCGTAACTCCAAAAACCGCGGAAATGGCCGATTTTCTTCTTTTGGATCAGAATCGATACGATTGAATCGATCTCTTCCTCGTCCAAGTTACCGATATCGTGAAATTTTGATTGGCCGCTTGCCTCGAGAGCCAATGCCGCTTCGATTATTCCCACCGACGGGTCGGAGGCCAAAGCGACCTTGCCATGCCAGCGGTCGTCAAGCAGCCAGGACCAACTGTCAGGTTCATCGCCGACGGTGCGAGTCCGCACACTACGAACGTAGCCGGGCGCGTCCACTCCGTGGAGAGTTGGCACCATGCTGGCCCGCTCGCTCGGCTCGGAATGCAAAGTGTCATCTCTCTGCAGGAAAAGCTTTCCTTGGGGACCGGCGTCATCGTTCCGACTATTCGATCGCTTCCCGTCTTTTGTCAGCAGGGCGATTTCGTTCCAGCCGGTAATCCGGCTAAGCTCGATTGGTTGAATTGATCGAGAACTCCAGATCAGATCAACGGTGTGCCATTGATGGTAAACATCAAATGAATCGGGTGCCGTTACGGCTCGGCGAACCGCATCCATACTGTCTGCGATCTGGTCCACTATGACGATCCCCAAATCGCGTTCGGCCAGCCGGCGAATTGGTTCGATTAGGATCTCGTGAGTACCCAGGACACGCAGTCGTGGCAACCGGGAAGGGCGAGTCATATCTGTTTGAGACCCATGGATATCAACTGGAGCGGACCAGATAAGGCGCCACCGGCACGTCCTTCAAAATTGATAATACCTTTAGTCTGGAACGTGTCCGGGAAGCGGCAGCAGTGATATGTTTCTCCAGGGCGGCGGCGGCCGCAGTTGGGCTCTTCAGCAACAGACAATCAAACACCAATCGATGCTCTGATCGAATCGGCTCTGCCTGGATAGGGCAAATCTTGGCTGCGAACTGGCGGTTAACGGAAAAGGGAAGATGGTTTTGATTAATCGCGTCGACGAGCCGTCGGTTCTTGATTGCCAGTACGCAGTCCCAATGGAGATCTCGTTCCAGACGATCGAGCTCCTGTAGGCCGAGATCTGGGGAGCCACTATCGAGGCGGTCTCGGCGTTCTTTGAGAAACTGCGGGGTAAGCGTCTCGGAAGCAACGATTAGGGCTGCTGGTTCCAGGATCTTACGCATTCCAAAATGCTCGTCCAAATGTCGGGCGCTTAGCGGTCCCGCAATCCAATGAGACCAGCGGTCTTTCTCTATAAGACCGCCGCCGTGCATCCGGTTTAGGACGTCGCGTATAACCGTCCGGCTAACCTTGTAGTGTTCGCAGAGAACAGCTTCAGAAACTTGGTAGGTGCCAAAGGGGCAACAGGCCAGGATCTCTTCTTCCACCTGGTCATAGATCCGTTGCCAACTAGCCCGCAAAATTCCGCTTCCCAGCGGCTCTATAATATCCAAAGGCAATCTGTGCAGGTTCGTTCGAATCGGTTCCAGGCCGGTCCCGGTCGGTCCGACTATATAACCGCGCCGATTGAGACGATGAATCAGGTTGGAGTCTTGGAGCATGCGCAGCGCTCGTTTCACGGGCGGGCGGCTGACTCCGAACAAGTCCGCTACGGTAGCCTCGTACAGAACCGTTCCGTGCTTGAGCAAGCCGCTTTTGATTGCGGCGCGGAGTTTGGTTTCAACGATCTCGTAGTATCGCTGTGGCTCCGCAGCGTCGGGCGGGCGCTGATTTGCTCCCCGCCTGCGTCGCTTTTCGTAAGATCTTTGTACCACTCTCCAGATCCTAGGCCCGACCGACCGGTTCAATCAATACTAGTGTTTGCATCTGAGCAGGCTGGATCAGGATCTTCAAAGCATCGAAACCGCCGATTGGCAGCGATTTCGCGGCAGTGCCGGTGACTCCTGAGCTGCTAAGCGCTTCCGTTGGTAACTATCTGTTTTTGAAAACGTCCGGTCCCCGGATCTGCCGTTAACTGTCCGTCCGAAACGATGGTTTTTCCTCGCAACAAAGTTCGAACCGGCCAGCCCGTGATCTCCATGCCTTCGTAAGGCGTATAGTCGCAGTCGTGGTGCAAAATAGATTGCGACAAAGCCTCTTTCTTTTTCGCGTCCCAGAATACCAGGTCGGCGTCGGCACCGACTTCGATCTGACCTTTTCGCGGAAATAGTCCGAAAATTCGGGCATGATTGGTCGAAGATAACGCCACGAATTGATTCAGAGTTAACCGGCCTTTACTGACTCCTTCTGAAAAAAGAATGGGCAGCCTGGTCTCTACTCCGGGGATGCCATTTGGGATCAGGCGAAAATCAGTCTGACGATCATGCGGTTGTTTCCCGCCGGGACCGTTGAATCGGAACGGGCAATGGTCTGACGACACCGTGGCCAGGACTCCGTTGATCAAACTGTCCCAACACGCTTTACGATGCATTTCATTTCGCGCTGGCGGACTGAAAACGAGTTTAGCAGCATCGGCGGTTTCCAGGTCGCTCGGATCGAAAACTAGATACTGCGGGCAAGTCTCGGCGTAGACTCGTTGTCCGCGTTGTTGTGCGGATCGGATGGCATCGAGAGCTCCCCGGGTTGAGACATGCAAGATCGCGATCGGAACATCCGCCCATTCGGCCAAAGCCAATATGCGTTGAGTCGCCTCCTCTTCGGCGATCACTGCGTGTGCGTCGACGTGGAATCTCGGTGCAAGTTTACCTTCAGCAACTAATCGCTTGGTTAGGACCGAGATGACATCATGGTTTTCCGCATGGATCAGAACCAGAGCTCCCTCTTGACGAGCGACGACAAATAGATCCAGAATCGCTTCGTCGCTCAGACGTAATGCATCATAAGTCATAAAGACTTTGAATGAGCGATGTCCGCTCCGGATCAGTGCCGGCAGCTCTTTTTGCAAGACAGTTTCGGATGCGTCGGTAATGATTGGATGAAAGTTAAAGTCCAGGAAGGTTTTGCTGGCCGCGCTCGCGTGATAGTCTTCCACAGCCTCTTTGAGAGAGCCTCCTTTTGGTTGAAGACCGAACGCCAGTAGCATGGTGTTACCTCCAAAGGCTGCCGACCGGCTCCCGGAAGCAAAATCGTCAGCCATGATAGCCTCCCCGCTGGGTTGCTCCAGATGCACGTGGCTATCAATGCCTCCGGGTACAACCAACAGATCTGCCGCGTCGATTCGTTCGCGACCTCCTTCCAGCTTTTCGGCCATCGTCACGATTCGTCCATCAAGAACGCCAATGTCGCATCGACTGGTATACGTCGCGTTCACCACCGTTCCGCCATGAATAACTAAGTCCAAGTCTCTCATTTGTTGTTCAAGGTTCTATATGCTGGCCCTTTAATAGCTGGTTGAGGACGAAGCGCCATTAACCGACTAACTGTGCTATCCCTCCCACTACTTAATGAATCTGCCGGCTGCGGTTTTGCTCATTAGGATTGGTGAGCTCCGGTGCGTTCGAGCCAATCTCGATAACTCTTGATGCCCTGCTGGATGGAAAACTGTGGCCGGTAACCCAGATCCCGTTCAGCCGCTGAAATGTCGAAGATTTCCTGAACATCATCATCCGGATCCGGCCCGGACGAAATCTCGATCTCAGCTTCAGGGTAAAGCGTGCGAACAACTTGGGCAATCTGACCGATGGTGAGAAACGAACCGCCAGTGATGAAATAGGTGCGCTGCCGCAGATCGGTAGAATCCAGCGACAGCAGCAGTCCTCTGACTGCGTCTTCCACATAAATGTATTGCCGATTGAAATCTGCACCAAACGGAATGCGAGTCGGCTTTTTCTGCATCGCGTTCAAGAGCATGGTTCGGATCACGCAGGCCGTCTGGCGACGCGGTCCGTATACCCAGGAAAGCCGCACGGATACGCCATCCACTTGATGTTGGGTGGCATAGGCAGTGATCAGCTGTTCCCCCGCCGCTTTGGTTGCTCCATATACCGAGGTTGGATGCAACGCGATGTTCTCTGGTACCGGTCCCGCTGGAGTTGGACCACAGGCGGTAACTGAAGAACAGAAAACCACGCGACGAATCCGGTGGAGCCTAGCTATTTCTAAGATGTTGGCGGTTCCGACCAAATTATTTTGAATGATTGAATAAGGGTTGTCCCGGGCGACCATCGGCCCGGAAATCGCACCGCAATGAACAATTGCGTCTGGCCGGTATTCCATCACTAACCGATGTAAACTGTGTACATCGGTTAGATCACATTCGAGAACTTCACGGCCTTCAACTTTTGACTCCCATTTATCAATCGCCACCGCCTGATCCCCGCGTTCCTCCAGCAGCGTTCGCACGCGGTGCCCTATGAGGCCGGCTGCGCCAGTGACTAACACAGTTCGTTTATTCATGGTTATATTCGTACTGAGCGATCTCGGTGCGAGCCGGTCGCTCGATCGGTAGTTCTGCGGATAACAGAGTCTTGGTATAAGGTTGTTCCGGCTGACTGAATACTTGAGAGGTCGGTCCGGTCTCTACGATCCGGCCCCGATTCATCACCGCCACCCGATGGGCCAGGGATCTGACCGAGTTCAGGTCATGAGTAATGTACAATGCCGAAAGCCTGGCCCTCGACTGCAATTCGCGAACCAGCTCAATGATTTGTGCTCTGACCCGAATATCCAGAGCCGTCGTTGGCTCATCAAAAATTACTAGGTCGGGCTCAGTAGCTAACGCCCGAGCTATTCCCAATCTCTTTTGTTCGCCTGCGGTAAGCTCGTTTGGAAAGACCCGCGTCAAAGAGATCGGTAGTTTCACCATTTCCAGAACGGCATGAACTCGAGCGGTGATCTTCTTACGGTCTCGGTAAAGTAACAGGCGGAGCGGTTCTGCGATTAAGTCAAAGACCCGCCATCGCGGATTCAAGGCAAGATACGGTTCCTGGAATACGATCTGAATTCGGCGTCGAAGCGGACGAAACTGGCCCTCGGTCCAATTGGTAATGTCTTGGCCGTCAAAGATAATTTTACCCGAATTCGGAGCTAACAGCCGGACTAGACACTGTCCTATGGTAGTCTTTCCTGAGCCGCTTTCGCCCACCAGAGCCAACGTCTCGCCGCGGTCAATCGAGAAACTCACATCGTCCACGGCACGCACGAACCGATTAAGGATCGGGGTTGCAAATATCTTGGTCAATCGCTGCACAGCCAGAATCGAGTCCGGTCGCGCTGATTTTGACATGACCTCGAAACCCGGCATATCGGCTTCTGAGTTCTTCGGCTTGGCCGACTCAAGCAATTCCCGACTGTACTCTGACTCCGGGGCCGCCAAAAAGCGGCTGACAGGCTTTAGTTCGACGATCTGCCCGTCGCGCATGATCGCAACCCGGTCGCAGTAGTGCGCGACCATACCCAAATCGTGGGTAATCAATATCACCGAGAGGCCGAGTTGTCGGCACCGCTCCACCATCATGTCGAGGACCTGAACTTGAACTGTAGCGTCAAGTCCGAGTGTCGCGTCGTCAGCCAAGAGGACCTGCGGCTCCGCGACCAACGCCATCGCGATGATTACCCTTTGGGCCATACCGCCGGAGAGTTGGTGCGGATATGATTCAGCTCGTTCAGCCGGATCTCGGATGCCCACTTTGGCCAGAAGATCGATGGCCGCATGTTTAGCTAGGTCCCAGTGTACCCCACGATGTTCTCGCAGGACCCGTGCAATCTGGTTTCCTACCCGCTCGACTGGGTCCAGCAGGGCTTTCGCGTTTGTGGCAATGAGGCCTATCTCGCTGCCTCTGATCTTCCGATATTCAGAAGGCTTTAAGCCAACTAGAGATTTGCCGCGAAATCGAATGTCGCCGCCGCGGATCCGTCCGTTGCCAGGCAAAAGACCCATGATCGCCCGCGCCAGCACGGATTTTCCTGAGCCGGTCTCGCCCACAATCCCGAGAATCTCGTTCTCGCCCAAACTAAAGGTAATCGATCTCAGAACGTTTACCCATTCTCCGTCTTGCTCGAAGCCAGCGGTTAGTTCTTGCAATTCAAGAATCGGTTTCATATAGCCGCGTAATCGATTTGAACTCGATGCTGAAATCTACCGGCGCAGGCGGACCGAACTGGGATCAAACAACGTCTTTAGCTCATCGCCAAGCAGCGCAAAACAGAGCACTGACAAAACAATCGCCAATCCCGGAAATAAGGAATCCCACCATACCCCAAGAATCATCTGTTGTGCTCCGTCGCTTACCATCAATCCCCATTCTGGAGTAGGGGTGCGCACTCCGGCTCCGATGAACGATAAGCCAGCGGTTAACAAAATTGCCATTCCGATGCTAATCGATATTTGTACACTCGAGGCAGTCAGCGCATTGGGCAGTAAGTGTCGGAAAAGAATCACGGCGTCAGTAGCACCATTGCATCGGGCCGCGTTAACAAATGGCCGCTCGCGCAGCGATAGAACCTCGGCCCGAATTAACCGAGCGAACATGGGAGTGAAAAGAATTGCCAAGACAATTGCCACGTTCCAGATCTCCTGGCCCAGGACGGAGACCAATGCCAGACCAAGAACGAACACCGGAAATGCCTGGATAAAATCGAAGATGCGCATGATCAACCCGCTGACTGGTCCCCGGTAATATCCGACTAACAAACCGATAGGCACGCCCACCATGAAGGCCGCGCCAACCGCACCGATACTGATTAGGAGATTGATTCGCGTGGCGTAAACGATCCGAGATAAGATATCCATTCCGGAAACGTCGGTGCCGAGCAGGTGCTGCAGCGAGGGCGGCTGCAGCGTCTCCAATGGGTTCGCTTCGACGGGCGAATATGGAGTCATCAGGGGACCAAAAAGTACAGCAGCTATTTGAATGGAAAGGAGCGCTAGACCTATCAGTGCTGCGGGACGTTTGGCGATTCGATAGATGCAGTCCACTAGTTTCATACTTCGATTCGTGGATCGGCCAGCTCGTAAACGATGTCGACGGTGAGGTAAACCAGCAGGATGAAAATCGACGCTAACAAGACAAAACCTTGCAAGGCGGCATAATCACTCCGCACGACGGCCTGAACCGCATACTGGCCAACGCCATTCCAGGAAAAGATGGTCTCGACGAGAACTGCACCGCCTAATAGAAATCCAGCTAGAAACCCCAGTTGAGTAATCAACGGCGGCAGACTGTTTCGCAACGCGCTCCAGACAATGGTACCTTCTCTGAGTCCGCAAGCCCTTTTGTGCTTGGCGAAGTCACTGTTGTAATTTGCGGCCAGGACTGTCCTCGCCATTTTCATCACTGCCCCGGCATTCACAATGGTCAATGTGGCAACCGGAAGGATTAGGCGGCTGACCGCTGACCCGAATGCGGCCCAATCACCCACGAACAGGCTGTCGAACGTTAGAAATCCTGTAGAACGTGGAGGCGTGCTAACAAAAGTGTCGAGACGACCGAACGGCGGAGGAGCCCAGTTTAGACAATGGAAACCGACAAAGATAAGGATCAATGCCACCCAAAAGTCCGGAATGGCTCCCGCCACCAGACCATAAAGCTGCCCAACCCGATCGAAAAAGCCACCGGGGCGAACTACCGCCAGCGCAGCCATTAGAAGCCCCACCACCACGGTGCAAAGTAACGCGTAAAAGATTAGCTCAAACGTCGCCGGCGCGCGCTCCCACAAGTCCACAGTGACCGGATTGGAGGTAAGGATAGATGTTCCCAGGTCTCCGTGAACGACATTCTGCGCATAAAGAACAAACTGATTTAGGATACTTTGATTCAGGCCGAGACGTTCTCGGAGAGCTGCGATTGCTTCCGGAGTCGCCAGATTGCCGAGCAGGGTCAGGGCAGGGTCGCCCGGAAGCAGCCGAATCAAAAAGAAGGTGACAAACAAAACCCCGAACAGTTGTGGCACAAATATGATCAGCCGCGAAATCATGATGCGCATAAATCGGGGGATCAGGGTGTGCCAAAGTTTGCGCAGCTTTGCCAAGACAATGGCAAGACCTGATCCGGACTTCAGCGAAACACCGGGTAGCGAAAGAAGACCGGGCATGGTTGATCTCTATTTGGCCGAGACGGATTTCGTGAAATCATACCAACTGTTCCCGTTGGGGGTATACCAGGAGAACCCTTTAACATCGGAGGCGGTGGCCAGTTGGTAGCCCGGATTGAACAGAAAGACCCAGGGAGCCTGGTCCATCACAATCTCCTGAACCCGCTTCATCATGACCGCACGTTGGGGCTCATCGGTCATGGTTAGGCCGCTGTTGATCAGGTTATCAACTTCCGAGTTGTGAAACCTCGAATAGTTAATGAGTGATGCACTGTTCAGCCAAAGATTGGCTACATAAGCTGCATCCGGCACGATCGCCATGTCTCTGAAGAAATACATCGGAGCCTTACCCTTGCTGTAGCTCTCGACCAAAGTTGAGGCAGGAACCTTATTGAGCTTCACGTTGATACCCGCCTTGGCAAACGACGTTTTCAGCGCGATCGCTAACTCTTCCTGGATTTGATCATTGGTTCGATACCAAAGCTCCGTCTCGAATCCATTCGAAAGTCCAGCATCGGCTAAGAGCGCTTTTGCTTTCTGGAGGTCGTATGAGTAGGGAAAATAACTGTCGGTAAACGCGGGATAGATTTCCGAAATCGGACTTTTGGTAATCCGGGCTGTATTGAAGAAGATGCTTTTTAAGATTTCGTCCCGCGGAACCAGATAATTCATCGCTTGTCTAACTCTGGGATCGGTAAACGGCTTGGTCTCCGTGTTCATTTCAACTCGGAAGATATAGTTGCCGTAGACCTTCCAGATCTTGATGCTCGAATTTTTTTCCAATAGAGCCAGCTCCCGAGGCTGCAGCCATTCCGCGGCATCAACCGCGCCACCCTGTAGGGCAGCAACCCGGTTGGACGAAGTCGGCATTTCGCGGAAAATGACCCGTTTAATATTCGCCTGGCCGCGAAAATAATTGGGATTGGAGTCGTAGATCACCTCCTGACCAGAAGCAAATTTGGATACGTAGTAAGGGGCGAACGAAGCCGAGTTGATCGCCAGCCATTTACCAGCCCAAGGATCGTCCGATGTGACATGTTTTTTTGCTTCGGTACTGTCAATGATCCCTAAATCATTGTTAACCCAGAGCCGATCCAACAAGGGAGAAGGGTTCGGGATACTAACTTTGAAAGTGTAGTCATCGATCTTCTCGAATGCGGATTGGAAGTCAGTGATCTTGAGCACCTGGGTGAAGTACCAATACAGGGTTGCTTTCAAGTTCCAGCCGCGTTCGAACGTCCAGAGGAGGTCGTTGCTGGTCAACTCGTTGCCAGCAGCGCTTTTCACACCCCGGCGCAGGGAGAAAGTGATCGATTTTTTATCCGGTGCGACTTCCCAATGTTCAGCCAGGTCTCCAACTAACACGTCGAAGTTCTCAACGGCCACCCCGTTGGCGTCTGCTTTCTGTGCGTAGGCCAGAAGGCGTTCGTAAATATTTCTTCGCGCTTCATGCCCAGCCTCCGTAGGGGGATACTCCTCATCTAGTGATTCCGGAGTTCGTGGACCGGCTACCACCAGGGTATCGCTTTTATTAGGGCTAGTAGCACCCTCTGCTGCTGACAGAGCCAACAGTCCCAGTGCAACCGTTAGATAGATCTTTTTCATTTATGGTGTTCGGGTTTCGACCATCCTTGGAGACAGAGAGGGGGCCGACCTTCTAGAAGAGGGCGCCTCTTGCGGCCACGGAAGCCAAGTTCGAACGGATTCCCCAACTGCCTCCGCCATCTGTTTGGCGCGTTCCGGAGGGAGACCGGTTAGAACCAACCTTAAAATTAGAACGCACGACCAATGATATAAGGCGAACACAACATTGTATACCGTATGCATTCGGGCAGATAGCCGAAATCGTGCCAGGTTAGTCCAGTTAATCGCTTGCTGACCGCGCTTCGCTCATACTCAGGTGTGGAATTCACGATTGGTGATTTGTGCTACTGGCTCGGTGGTCGGACCGGGACGGACACTAGCTTGCTAGTTCAGTTTTCTGATCGCACGCTGGATTACGATAACGCGCGGTCAACCCAGCCGAGCTAAGGTGACAACCAGGTGTGAACGCCGCGAGCTTGGGCATACACCGGCATGGTCAAAATGATTATCGTAACCAGCATGAAAACGTTCGGCCTGTTTAAAAATAGACTTCTGAATACATTGTACTAACGGCCCGACATGAACCGGTCAGACCATGATGTGGTTCGGCGCTTATTTCAGCACCACCACCGCCATTCTCGTTGCGACCTGCTAGACTCAAGGCTTTAGAGTAAGGCCAAAGCGGTCGGCCGCTCGAATGAGGTGAAGCTGCATCAAATAAGAAGCGCCGTCCGGATCTCGTTGTTCCAGTGCTTGCAGAATTTTTTCGTGTTCCTGGACCGGTTCCCAAAGACGTTGGTGCCTTGAGAATGGGAGCTTCTGGGATTCAAGAATTGCTTCGCGATTCAGGCGATGGATTTCGGCGAACAAGCGATTGCCGCTTAAATTCACAATAATATCGTGAAATTTGAAGTCATCATTGGCCGCGGCCAGAAGATCGCCTTGTCGCAAATTGTCTTTCATTGAAGCAAGGCTGGCGGCGAGATCTGCGATGGTCTTTGGTGTCATCTTCTGCGCTGCCAGGCGAGCGGCCCGAGATTCAAGGATCAAACGAAGTTCATAGACATCATTTTCGTTGAATTTGCTGGCGTAATGCCAGCGAGTTAAACGTTTGTCTGGCTCATTGGAAGTGCCAAGGACTCGGGCGCGGCGACCGGGTTCAATGGCGAGCAACCCGAGAGTCTCCAAGATAGAAAGTGCTTCTCGCACTGAGCTACGGCTTACTTTAAATGTGGCAGCTAGCTCTCGCTCTGAAGGCATAAATGCGCCCGCTTGGAGTTCCGCATGAGCGATGGCATCCTGCAGTTGTCGAACAATCTTATGCGATACCCGGCCGGCTACATCGGCGGGAGGGGAAACGTCGCGTTGATTAGGGGATTTGGGCGGGTGTTTCTTCATTGGAGGGTCGTTTAAGATCAGAAGCGCCTGAAGGAGGAAGCCGTGCGGCGGTGTATAGTTTTTTTCTTTGGGGGCGTCGGCACGCTACCTGCTCTCGATCGGTTACGCTGGTTTAGCGACGCGGAAAATCCAGCTGCCTTAAACGGTCTTTAAAAAAGGATCTCAACTTCGAGGGTTTACTGATTTGACAGTAGCAAAACGATTTTTAATTTTCAACCGCAACTGGTCCGACCACTTTGGACTGACCAGTTTTCCCCGTTTCCCCAGCTTTTAAGGGCTACCCATGAACCACGAAAGCGATTCAACCTCCTCTCATTTCAGCCGGCGTGCCCTGATCAAAGGCGCTGCCGCTGCTGCTGCTTATACTTTACTCCCGAAATTCGGCACCTCAGACGCAGTGGCGGCTGAGCAGTCCCATACCTTGGTGATTGCCGCGCCCGCTACTCCCCAGAGCCTGGATCACGAATTTGATGTCAGTCTCGGCACCATCGATTCCGTCGGTGCCCTCTATGATAACCTTCTCGAATACGAAAAGATTCCCGATAATCAGGTGCCCGATGCCTTCCGCGAAGACATCGCCGTTCATGAAGACAAGCCCTATAATTTGAACCTGAAAGGCAAACTGGCAGAGAAATGGGAGATCAGTTCGGATGGAACCGTTGCGCGATTCTTTCTCCGGCCGGGAGTGAAGAGCAATTGGGGTAACGAATTGACCGCTGACGATGTTAAATGGACCTGGGATCGGAAGTTGCATCTGACTGGCCTTGGGCCCTTTCAGACCGGAGTACTAAATATTACCCAGGAAGATCAGATTCAGGTTGAAGGGAAATACGTCATTTCGTTCCACGTCCCGAAACCGAATCCATTACTGCTGAAGCAGATGGTCAACTTGTCTAACCCGGTCTATGACTCCGTCAAATGTAAACAGGTCGCCACCAAGGACGACCCCTGGGCGCATAAATTCCTGGAAAATAATTCAGCTGGGTTCGGTCCGTATGTCGTAAGTCAATTAATTCGAGGCCAGCAAGCGGTTTTCAAAGCGCGCAGCGATTACTATCGAGGCAAGCCGTACATGGACACCGTGATCTTCAAGGAAGTGCCCACTTCCGCCACGCGGCTTTCTCTCTTGCAAGGCGGAAGCGTCGACGTTGCTCAGTTCCTGCAACCACTCGAATACACGACTTTGAAGAAGGTGAATGGCGTCGCAGTGGATGCGGTAAAAGCTTCTTTTGCGGTTTGGGTTGAGCTGAATGCAAAGATGAAGCCTTTTGATGATGTCAAAGTTCGGCAGGCGATGAACTATGCCTTACCCCGGGAAGACGTATTAAAGACAGTTTTTCAGGACTTAGCGGACAAACAGACTGGATGCATCCCCGATATTTACCCGAATTTCACGGATAAGTTCTGGAGTTACGATACCGATCTGGAAAAGGCCAAATCGCTATTAGCGGAGGCGGGATTCAAGGATGGCTTCAAAAGTACATTGAGCTATGACGCCGGTAATCCAGTCCAGGAGCCGATTGCTATCCTTTTTCAGACTGCGCTCCGAAAGATCGGGGTGGAATTGACCCTTAACAAAGTTCCGGCGGCTACGTTTTATGACTTTGTAACCAAACGGCAGCAGTCGTTGATTTTCTATCTGGATTCGCCCTGGGTGCCCGATCCCGGCTACTCGACTCAGCTTTATTTCAATTCGAAATCATATGTCGACTACAGCAATTATTCGAATTCGGAGGTAGACGAGCTGATCAAGTCAGGACTACAGACGTTAGATCCCGTGGCGCGCGAGCAGAACTACACCAGGGTCCAAGAAATCGTGATGACGGAGGCACCTTGGGTCTTCATCGCCTGGCCCCGTTACGTGTTGGCCCGCCGTTCGAATTTGAAGGGATTCACCTACTACACTTCGAATAATCTTCGATTTCAGGATTTTTATCGCGGCTAGGTTTATGCCGGTGGAGAGTCAGTCGCAAATTGAACCGACACGAGCTATGTGGCTGCTCGTTGCCAGGCGGGCAGCGTACGGGCTGCGCTACTTCTTTCATTTTCTAAGGGTTTATCCGGGCTATGCGGCCGGCTATATCATCGTTTTGACGGTCGCCCTAGTATCGATTGCTGCGCCGGCTATCGCTCCTTTTTCACCAATTAATGCGGATGCCACCGTCTATCTGCAACCGCCAACCTGGTCACATCTTCTGGGAACTGATTCCACCGGGATGGATGTTTTCAGCCGAATTATCTTTGCGCCCCGCATCGACCTGGCAATTGCCGTTCTAGGTACGCTTGTATCCTCAGTAATCGGTACTGCGGTCGGGGCATGGGTTGGCTACTTTCAATCGGCAGCAGGGTTCAAAAGCTTTTTGAGCAACGCAGTTATGCGGGCGGCGGACGTTCTCCAGGCTTTTCCGGTGTTCGTCTTTGCCATCGCCCTGGTAGCAGTGTTCGGGCAAAGTCTCAATAGCCTGGTGTTGGCCATCGCTTTCGTAAATATCCCGATCTACCTCAGGCTGATGCGCAGCCAGGTGCTGAGGATTCGAGACATGCGGTACGTGGAGGCTGCCTACATCTTCGGAGTTCCGGATTGGGTGATTATTGGAAAGCATATCGTGCCGAACAGTATCGCGCCGGTGCTGGCTCAATTGTCGGTCAATATTGGTTGGTCGATCCTGTTGACCGCCGGCCTCAGCTTTGTCGGGGCGGGGGTACGCGCGCCGACGCCGGAATGGGGCAGTATGATTGCAATGGGCTTTCCCAATGTAATGACCGGTCAGTGGTGGCCTTCGGTATACCCCGGGCTCGCGCTGGCCATCACTGTTTTTGGGTTTGGACTGATCGGGGCTAGCATCGAGTTCTTAGCCGATCCACGGCGGAGGCGAACGATAGCCGCCGGAACCGGGTTGGTACCTAACCGGGCTTAAAGACGTTATATGATAGTTTTGAGGTATATCGGCTCCCGCTTACTCTTTTTAGTTCCGCAACTAATCGGGATTGTGCTGGTCGGATTTGTGCTCATCAAAGCGGTCCCGGGCGATCCGGCGACTCTGATGCTGGGTCCGATGGCCTCAGCCGATTCGATCGCCAAATTGCGAGGCGACCTGGGACTCGACCAGCCTATGCCTATGCAATTCCTGATCTACTTGGAGAAGCTGACCCGAGGAGATTTCGGCACTTCCTGGCAGACAACGCAGCCGGTGCTGAGCGACCTCCGGACCCGGTTTCCGGCGAGGGCGTCTTTACCGCCGCTACTAAACGAGGTGCCATAAGAAAGCTCGGCGGCGCCTATGGATTGATTGCAGGTGCTCTACCAGACTTCTGGCTGGCATTGGTGCTGGTTTTTATCTTTTATAGCCAACTTCATTGGCTGTCCTCGCCGATCGGGCGAATCGATCTTTCGGTAGTTCCGCCCGATACCATCACAGGATTTTATACCATCGACAGTTTGCTGACCGGCAACTGGGAAGCCCTAGCTTCATCCGTCCAGCATTTGATTTTACCCGTTATCACCCTCGGCCTGATCAATGCCGGTCCGATTCTGAAGATGACACAATCGACCATGGAACGGATGCTTGGGTCTGACTTTAGCCAGTATGAACGTCTCTGCGGGCTTCCCCGTCAGCTAGTCATGCGGCATGCGTTCCGGAACGGGCTGCCCTCGATCATTACTATAGTCAGCGTCCTTTATGGCTTTCTGATTGGCGGTGCGGTCCTGGTTGAAATTGTTTTCAGTTGGGGAGGAGCAGGTCAATATGCCGTACAAGGCGTACTTAACTCCGATTTCAATCCGGTGCTCGGGTTCGTGATCTTCTCCGCCCTGTTCTCGCTCATCGTCTACCTAGTTGTCGATCTGGCCTACCTCGCGATTGACCCAAGGATCCGGCATTAATCGATCAAGATGAAAGCAATGCCACTCATCCGGCAAGCGAGAGATGAACCGTTATCGGTCGGTTCGAAAAAGCCGGTACTGGAGACAGACAACCTGACAGTTAGTTATCGGCCGTACGGGTTGCCGGCCGTTGAAGCTCTAAGGAAAGTTAATATCAAGATTGCGCCTGGCGAAATTCTCGGACTGGTTGGTGAATCAGGTGCGGGCAAAACTACTTTGGCCAAAGCCATTATGGGAGTCATTGCAAAACCGGGCGTGGTTGAATCCGGACGACTCTTCTTCAATGGAACTAACTTGTTTCAACTGTCTGAAGAAAAGTTAAACCAGCTCCGTGGTGCCTCGATATCGATCATTGTCGCTAACCCGCGCGGAGAGCTAAACCCCCTTCTGATGGTAGGGCAACAGCTGGCAAATATTGCCCGGATTCATATGCGAGTCTCGGCCCGCCAGGCACGACAGCTTGCGCTGGATATGCTAAAGGCGGTAAAAATACCTGATCCGGTCCGCAGGTTCCGAGCTTATCCACATGAACTAAGCGGCGGGATGGCTCAGCGAGTAGTGATTGCTGCGGGATTGATTTGTTCACCACAGCTGGTGATTTCCGATGACGCCACCAGCGGCCTCGACGTCACCGTGCAGGCTCAGATCCTGGACCTTCTCAAAAAACTGGCGCGAGAACGGCAAACATCAATGTTGTACATTACGCGTGACATTGGAGTAGCCGCGAACTTTTGCGACCGTATCGCGGTCTTGTATAAAGGCGAGATCGTGGAAGAAGCGCCTACCGGCGCGTTTTTTGAAGGACCTAGCCATCCCTACGGAAATCTCCTGCTGGCCGCCTTTTCACATAATTCAGTTCTGCGCCGGCGGTGGTCAACCGAAGTAGAACAACTCCAGAAGAGCGAGACGCAAGCGCTCGCCTGTCTCTTTGCGGATCGTTGCCCGCTCCGCCAAGGAAGATGTTGGCAAGAACACCCGGAGCTGCGGGATTTAACTCCTGGTCGCCTCATCCGGTGCCATTTCCCAGTGCTACGCCATCGACCATGAATCCGCTTATCGAGGTGCAGAACTTGGTAAAATACTTCCCGATTCCGGGGACCCGGGCTCTTGTCCAAGCAGTTAACGGTGTCTCGTTCTCCCTGCGCCGGGGAGAAACACTCTCTATTGTGGGCGAGTCTGGCTCGGGAAAGACCACAGTTGGTCGATGCGTACTCGGCCTAATTAAGCCGACCAGCGGCCGGATTCGGTTCAATGGACGCGATATGGGACAACACTGGAATGTTCGGTCACGCGATCTTCGGGGAAAGTTACAGCTGGTGTTTCAGGAACCCGGGGAATCGCTCGATCCTTTGATGCCGGTGCACAAGTCGATCGAAGAACCGATTCGGGCGACGATCGTCTCGAAGAGGGATCGCGACCGTAAAATTCAAAAAGTAACAGAACTGGTCAATCTTCCTCTTTCCCTCCTCCAACAATATCCGTCAGAACTGAGCGCCGGTCAGCAGCAACGAGTGGCAATTGCCCGTGCGATTATTACCGATCCCGAACTATTGGTGTTAGACGAGCCTACTTCGGCTCTCTCTCCCACCGACCGAGCTGATATCATTGATCTATTAGTCCGGATACAGCAGGAACTCTCTACGGCTTACTTATTCATTTCGCATGATCTGAGCACGGTCTATCATATCAGTCATCGGATCGCGATCATGTATCTGGGAAAGATTGTGGAAGAAGGCGATTCCCGGGAAGTATTTCGCACACCACATCATCCCTACAGTGTAGGATTGCTATCGTCGGTCCTTCTGCCAAGCCCGAATTTGCGGCGAGAGACGACATTCGTGCTGGAGGGAGAAACTCCGAGCCCGGTTAATCTACCGGCTTGTTGCCCGTTAGTATCCCGCTGTCCATTTCGGATAGATCGTTGCGGGCAGGCATTTCCGGAAGCGGAGGCAGTCACACCGGCGCACTTGGTTCATTGTTTTCGTCATCGTGAGGTGTCCGCGGCCGAGCACGCAACCCACACGTTTGAGCGCTTTCAAAGCATAACTGAGGAAATCTTGTCGGTGCCGGGCGTCTCGAGCATTTAGTTAACTGCATAATTTAATACGAATTCATCATGCCAAAACTCGCTGGAAAGATAAGTGTTGTAACTGGAGGCGCGCAGGGAATCGGCCGGGCAATCGCCCTGCTGTTTGCTCGAGAGGGCGCAGACGTGGCCATCATTGATCGAAACAGTAAAGCTGCGGAGGAGGTAGCGAAACAGATCCGAGCATCCGGCCAGCGCTCGATTAACATGCCCGCGGATATCGGCGAGGAAGCTCAAATCGACGAGGCATTTCAAAACATTTCGCAAGAATTTGGTCCAGTCGATATACTAATAAACAATGCTGGAATTGACACCACTTCCCTCGTGGTGGATATGCCGACCGCGCTCTGGGATGAAATGATCCGCGTCAACTTGCGGAGCGTCTTCCTCTGCAGTCGTGCGGTGCTACCGGGGATGCTGCAAAAGAAGTCAGGCCGCATCATTAATATCGCGTCGCAGCTTGCACATAAGGGCGCACAAGAAATGGCTCACTATGCTGCGGCCAAGGCTGGCGTCATTGGGTTTACCCGCTCACTAGCCTACGAGGTAGCGGCGCACGGTATTACGGTTAATGCAATTGCACCCGGCCCCATTGATACCGAACTCTTTCGCAACATTCCTGCAGATTGGCGAAAGCGGAAGCTGGCGGAACTTCCAATCGGTCGTGCGGGTAACGTAGAAGAGATAGCACCTACTGCGCTACTTCTTGCGTCGGAAGACGGTGCCTACTACGTGGGTTCCACCTTAAATCCGAATGGCGGGGATGTCATGATCTAACAGAAACCCGGTAACCGGCAGACTGCCAGAGCGGTGCCGGGTTTCAAGCACACCAAATGAACGTGAACCAACAGATCGTTGTTGTCGGTACCGGCGGTACGATTTCGTCGAGGTACGACTCGTCCCAAGGTCGATCCGTGGCCTCCGAACAGGTGGAAAAGATTGTCGCACTGTTACCTAACCGAACCGGACTACCTCCTTTGGAATTCCGAAATTTTGCCACGATGGGAAGTTTCGAAATGACAATGGAAGTCGCGCACGAATTAGTTAAATGCGTCGGAGAATTACTCGCTCGGGGCGACGTGGGTGGAGTGGTGGTGACTCAGGGAACGGATACCATGGAGGAAATCAGTTTCCTGGCAGACCTTCTTCTACCGCCAGGCAAGCCGGTCGTCTTTACTGGAGCACAGTTGCCACACGATCATCCACAGACAGATGGGCCTCGGAATCTTGAGGACTCTATCCGAGCTGCCACCTCCCCTAAGACGTTCGGACTTGGAGCGATGGTTTGCTTTAATGGACAGTTGCATGCCGCTCGTGATGTCACCAAAGTCAACACCAGTGCCCTTGAGACATTCCAATCTTACGAACACGGCGCATTAGGCGCGGTTGATGCAGGCGAGGTAGAAATTTATAGGAGGCCAGCGCTCCGGCTTTCGCTTTCCGCCGATAAGTTGGACAAGAGAGTTGATTTGATTGAGGTGGGCCTTGGCATTGATGCACGCCCGGTTGAAATGGCTTTATCGGCGGGCGTGGATGGTCTCGTAGTGAAGGCATTCGGCCGAGGAAACGCAACCACCGATTTCGGCCGCAGCATTAGCCGAGCTTGCCAGGCCGGAGTGCCCGTGATTATCACGTCCCGCTGTCCGAGCGGACGCGTGAAAGCAATTTACGGCAGCGGAGGTGGTGGCGGTCGCGATCTCGAGGATGCCGGCGCGATATTTGCTGGTGATCTCAAGGGCGCAAAGGCCCGAGTTCTGTTGACGGTTGCCTTGAGCAACCCGAACACCCGTACCCGAATAAAGGAACTGTTTAATACGATAGCACCTTAGAGTTAAACTTGAACTGAGTAGTAAGTGATCATGAATTCTATCAACAACCCCGCCGGTGCGAACCGGCGCTAACCACAAAGGAGAAAGTATGCCAAAAGAAATATTGTGTGCCTTCGGAGTAGATGTTGATGCTGTAGCGGGGTGGCTTGGTTCCTATGGTGGAGAAGATTCACCGGACGATATCTCGCGGGGATTGTTTGCTGGTGAAGTCGGCTCGCCCCGATTGCTGAATCTCTTCAAGAAGTACGGTCTGCAAACCACCTGGTTTATTCCTGGACATTCGGCTGAGACCTTCCCCATCCAAATGAAAGCGGTGGCGGATGCCGGCCATGAAATCGGTGTCCACGGCTATACCCATGAGAATCCGATTGCGATGACCCGCGAGCAGGAAGAGGCCATTCTGGACAAATGCCTCGATGTGTTGACCAAGCTTTCCGGCAAACGGCCAACCGGGTACGTAGCTCCATGGTGGGAGTTCAGCCCAGTAACCAACGAGTTGCTTTTGGAAAGAGGCATCAAATATGACCACAGCTTGATGCACAACGATTTTCACCCCTACTATGTCAGGGTCGGCGATTCGTGGACGAAAATCGATTACAGTAAACATCCGAACACCTGGATGAAACCACTGGTCAGGGGTGAGGAGACCGACCTGGTTGAGATTCCGGCCAGTTGGTACCTGGATGACCTACCGCCGATGATGTTTATCAAGAAGGCCCCGAACAGTCACGGTTTTGTCAATCCAAGACACCTGGAGGAATCGTGGCGTGACCAGTTCGATTGGGTATATCGCGAGTACGATTACGCAGTATTCACGATGACGATTCATCCTGACGTTTCGGGCCGTCCGCAAGTCTTACTGATGCTCGAAAGACTCATTGAGCATATCATGAAGCATGAAGGCACAAAGTTCGTAACTTTTGACGCCATGGCTGAAGATTTTAAACGCCGGTCTCCACGAAAGAAATAGTTACTCTCGGAAGGAAGAGCAGAAATGTGTGCGCTGTGCGGACTGCTGGGAACCGATGAGGGTTGGTCTAGTTCGATTACCAGTAGTCTGCCGCACAGACAGCAGCGATTTCTGAGGCTGGCGCAGGCCAATCGGATTCTGAGTTTCTTTCGTCTCAGACTCGAAGACTTTCAGGGAGTCTCCTATATTTTGAGTAGTCCGACCGGCCGGCGCGAGCTGGTATCAGATTTTGGGCAAGTCTGGTTGATGGCCGAGACTCTGACTGGACGCGCCATTGACCCATTGGACCCGGAACTTCTAAACTGGCTGAGTTCGAGTGCAAAATGAGCGCGATCACTCCGGATCTTATCCCGCTCAATGTAGTAACCGGCTTTCTCGGAAGCGGAAAAACCACCTTGCTGAGAAAGTTGCTAGCCTCCGACCTGGGAAACGAGACGGCGCTGTTAATCAACGAATTCGGGGAAATCGGCATTGATCATCTGCTGGTCGGAGAAATCGCTCCGGATATGGTTCTCTTGAAGAGCGGCTGCGTTTGCTGCTCGATCAGGGGCGATCTTAAGGATGCGGTGGTGCAATTGTTTTCGAAAAGGGAGAAAGGGCAGATACCGCGTTTTCGACGAGTTCTTCTGGAAACAACTGGCTTGGCTGATCCAGCGCCGATCTTCGCGACAGTATTAACCGATCCGATGTTGAGGCATCACTTCGGTCTAGGGGTAATAATCACCGTGGTCGACGCCTTCAACGCAGCGTTGCATGAGGAGCTACATTCGGAGTGGATGGCACAGGTTACGGCAGCGGATCGACTGGTGTTGACCAAAACCGACCTGGCTTCACCAAAGTCCGAGGTTAAGTTGCGTACACGTCTCCGGGTCATCAATCCAACCGCGGTGGTCATGACCAACGACGATGTCAGGGAGGGAGATAGTCTGCTCCTCGGTGGCGGCTTGCATGAGATTAAGGCTGACCTAGAGGCAGAGCGTTGGCTACAGAACTTTGTCAATCAACCGCCCGAAGCAGAGCATCTCCATCATTCCGATCATGAACATTCGGGAGTAACTTCGTTCTGCGTGGTTTTTCCGGAACAAATTAATTGGACCGCATTCGGGCTCTGGTTGTCCATGTTGCTCAATCGACACGGTCGGAACATTCTTCGAGTAAAGGGAATCCTTAACCTCAGTGGCAGCGATTACCCGGTGGCCATTCACGGAGTGCAACACTTGGTTCATCCTCCGGTTCATCTTTCCGCGTGGCCGAACGAAGACCGTCGTTCGAGAATTGTTTTTATTGTTCGTGACATCGCATCGGCAGCCATTGAGCAATCCCTCAACATCTTTTTAAGAAGCCTAAGTTAGCTGGTTAATCTAGTTTATTTATGAGCCCATCTGGTCCCATCCTTCAAGCCAGCAACCTGATCAAGCGATATGGAGCTACCGTAGCTCTCGATGAAGTCTCATTTTCGCTTTATCCGGGTGAGGTCTGCGGACTACTGGGTGAAAATGGCGCCGGAAAATCAACCTTAGTTAAGATCCTGAGCGGTATTGTAGTGCCTGATGCGGGCGAGATGATTCTCAATCGATCGTTGTATCAGCCGCGCACTATGATCGATGCTAAAGCGCTCGGTCTCTCGACGGCTTTCCAGGAACTAAGTCTAGTTCCTACCTTATCCGTAGCAGTGAATCTGTTTCTGCCAAAACCGAAAGTGAACGCCTTGCATCTTGTCTCCATGCGTTCCATCGAGGAAGAGGCGGCTGCCGTCCTCAATGAGTACGGAATTTCCGATGTTTCGCCCTCTACCATAGTGGCCGATTTACCACTCGGAATGCGTCAACGCATTGAGATCGTTCGGGCGATGTTAGTTAAACCAAGGGTATTGTTGCTGGACGAGGCAACGGCAGCGCTTTCCGATCGCGAGTGGCTGTTTGGACTGATCGCTAAATTCATAGCTAAAAGGGCGTCCATTTTGTACGTGACCCACCGCCTGGATGAAGTACGTCGCCTTTGTGAGCGATGCATTATTCTGCGCAACGGCAAGAAAGTCTTCGATGCGAGTACCACGGGTATGACCGAGGACGAGGTGTTTAGCCAGATGGCCGGCCGCTCGGTCGTCGAAAATTATCCCGCTCGCGAGTCCACCATTGACGAGTCAGCACCTCCTGCGCTGGCCGCCTGTGATCTCTCTTCCACGCAAATTACCGGCGTTAGTTTTGCCATTCGCCGGGGCGAGATTCTTGGTGTGGCCGCCTTGGAAGGCCAAGGACAATCAAATTTGTTTAAAGCCCTGGTTGGACTCGCACCGGTTAGGCGGGGTCACGTCGAAGTCGATGGAAAGCAGGTTGCTATTAAGTCACCTCGCGTGGCGCGAAGCGCAGGGATGGTGCTCGTCCCGGAAGAGAGAAAGAGCGAAGGCTTGTTCAAAGATCTGAGCACTTCCGCGAATGTGTCCATCCCTGTCATTAGCCGGGTCACGAGTTTCGATTTTATAAGGAAAGGTCGGGAGCAAATGTTAGTAGAACAAGGCGCAGGGCTGGTCGATCTGCACCGGCGTTTTCTCCGACCGAATATTGACGCTCTATCGGGAGGCAACCAGCAGAAAGCGATACTTGCCCGTTCACTTTTATCCGGACCGAAGTGTTTACTTCTATTTGACCCGACTCGCGGCGTGGACGTTGGCACCAAGCATAATATTTATCGAGTGATTCGTGGCTTCGCTCGCAAGGGTGGTTCAGCTCTCTTTTATTCAACCGAGTTGGACGAGCTGGTGCATCTTTGTGATCGCTGTATCGTGCTCTACCGGGGAGCGATTGTCGCCGAGCTAAGGGCCGAAGAGCTCGCGCCCGAACTGCTACTGTCAATCGCGGCAGGACATAGAAGCCAGGCGGACCGCGCGTTGCTGGCTGATAATTCTGCGAACGGAGTTTCTGTATGAGCCAGCCTATTCGCGAAAGAGGCAGGCCCCTTCCAAGCAGTGCATTTGCTGGACTGCTTTGCTTGGCCATGTACGCTGTATACTTCTTTAAGACCCCATCCGCGTTCAGCCTGACCGGTGTAACCGACCTTCTAAATAATACCGTGGTACTGGCGCTGGCCGCGAGCGGACTCACGCTCGTCATTTTAGCCGCGGAGTTAGATCTGTCATCGGTTGGCGTTATCGCCGTCAGTAATGTAGTTGTTGCCACTATCAGCACAAAATTGCCCGCTGGGGCTTTTTTGAGCTTGTTGGCGGTCTGCTTAATGGGATGCTTGGCTGGTCTTCTGAACGGCTGGCTGGTCGCCTTCCTCGGATTGCAGTCCTTGGCTTCCACCCTTGGCACAATGATCGTTTGTGAGGGTATCGCACTGCTGATTTTGGATGCGCCGGGCGGGGAAGTGGATTCTTTCATCATGAACCGGCTGACCGATACGCTTTTCGTGGTCATCCCCGTTGCCCTCTTAATTATTGGCCTGGTAGTAGTGCTGTGGCTTCTGTTCCGGCGAACAAGAATTGGTATAGCGGTTTACGCCATTGGCGCAGATCCGGTCGCCTCACGTCTGAGTGGCCTTGATGTCAGATGGACCAAATTGATCGTCTTTACCTTGGCAGGCATCGCCTATGCACTGGCGGGATATATGTTAAGTGCGCAAACCGGGACCGGTGATCCTCGGGTGAGTAACTCATTTTTGCTTTATGCGTTTGCTGCGGTGGCAATAGGTGGAACCGCTTTGGGCGGCGGGCGAGGTGGAGTAGTAGGAAGCGTCATTGGCGCCGCCCTGCTGACAGTAATGCAGAAGCTATTGTTCGCATTAGGAGTCGCCGAGTTTTATACCAATATATTTAACGGCGTCGTCATGGTTGCCGCTATTCTGTTTGGCAATCTCTCGGCCTTCGTAGCTCTGCACCAGCGCGTTAGAACGGCAGCGCGTTAGGACGGACAGCACACACCGTGATAGGTAACTGACATGAATGACGAGGCAAGACCGCTCGGCGGTGGTATAACCGCTTTGAAACAGGAAACAGTGACCGCAGTTCTGGTGCTGTTGAGCGCGGTGGTCATGATGTTGGCAATGAAGTTAGTGAACCCGACCTTTGGGTCAATCGAGCAAATAGCAGCCATCCTCACCACCTCTATATTCCTCGTGGTCGCTTCCTATGGTCAGGGATTGGTGATATTGCTTGGCGGAATCGATCTCTCGATTGGCGTGGTGATGAGTATTAGTGGAATGATGATCGCCGGCCTGACCAATGGATCTAACGGAGCCCTGTTCTGGGCGCTGCCGATCACTTTAGTAACCTGTCTTGCGGTTGGGCTGATAAGTGGGTTAGGCGTGGCTTTGCTCAAAATTCCTCCGTTTATAATGACCTTGGCCATGGGTACAACGTTTTTTGGAGTGGCATTAGGAGTGACGGCAGGCAGCTCACAAAGGACGGTAGCTCCGATGTTGCAGTCTTTGATGAGTGCGCGGCTGGCTGGGATTCCATTTCCGATCCTTTTCATTTTCTGTTTTCTAGTCGCAGGATCGTTGTTGCAAAGCCGGACGGCGGCGGGCCGAAAGCTTTATGCAATTGGGAGTAGCATGGTGGCAGCCCGGATCGTCGGATTACCGGTCGAGACAATTACGGTGGCAGCGTATGCCGTGAGCGGTCTATGTGCGGGTTTGGCCGGGATACTTTTGGCTGGCTACTCCTCAAGTGCGACCTTGGACATGGGTGATCCGTTTCTGATGCCGACGATCGCCGCCGTAGTAATCGGTGGCGCCTGTGTGACCGGCGGAAGAGGGATTTACTTCGGCACGTTCGCCGGTGCCATCTTCCTGAGTGTTCTGTCCACTATTATTACAATGCTCAGTCTGTCGCAGGGATGGCGAAATATCATTCAAGGAGGAATTATCGTAATCGCCTTAATCCTACAAACAAAACAGTGGTACTTATTCAGTATGGTGAACCGCCAACTAACCAGGAAGCGGCCAATTTATACTGGGCAACCCCAAAATTCAGAAACCTAATCTATGAGAAGATTGCAGTGGGCTTGTATCCTCGGCGTGGTGTTCACGTGTGTCTGGTCGGTCAATTGCCTTTATGGTCAGAGCGACCAGAAATACAAAGTGTTCCTGGACATGAGTTACAGCGGCAATACCTGGCAGGCAGCCGCAGCCAATGGCATCAAGGCTCTGGCGGGAACGCCGCCATACGACAAATTGATCGAATTCAAGACCATCATTTCCGGCACCGATGTGCAGAAGCAAATATCGGATATACAAAGCATGGTCGCAGCCGGTGCTAAGGCAATCATCCTCTATCCTTTATCGCCGACTGCGCTGAATCGGGCGATTCAACAAGCGTCGAAAAAGGGGGTTCTGGTTTTCACTTATGACTCCACCGTGACCGAACCCTTAGCTTACAATGTGAGCAATATAACTGCCCACTATGGCGCCAACACAGCTCAGTGGATGGTGAACAAGTTGGGCGGGAAGGGTGAAATCATTTTTAACCATGGCGTGGCTGGTACCGCTGTGACTAAGACGTATGATGAACAAGCATACGCGATCTTTAAAAAGTACCCCGGAATAAAAATTGTGGGCGACTTTTACGGAAACTGGAATGACGCAATTTCACAGGAGGAAGTCTCCAAGATTCTTGCCGCCCATCCCAATGTGGATGGAATTTGGACCGTGGACGGCACTTATGGATCGCTGGAGGCAGTGGTCAAGAATCGGCCCGATCGACTGGTAGTAATCGCAGGACAATCTAATAATGGGTACCGATTGATGATAGCAGATCCGGCGTTGCAGGCCAAAGGCTTGCAGGGAGTATCATCCAGTGCCGGCCCGGCAGTTGGGGGGTATTCTTTTAAGCTGATGATGGAAGTGTTACTTGGCAAAAAGAAGCTGACTAGCCACAATGTTGAATACCCATTGCCATGGGTAGAAGCCAAGGACATAAAGGTCTGCTCCGGTGATCGATTCGAAGACGGATGTAACGTATTTCCTGAAGGCAAGGTCCCGCCGCTATTTCTCGATACCGCGCTCGATCCGAAGTTTCTTCCCGAGCTTAGCCTAGACGCAGTTCAGAACGGTACCCCGACACCCGGTGCAGGAATTCAGCCTCTGCCTGACCCGAAATACGCGGACGATCTTCCGGGAATTAATTGTCAGGACTGCAAAGCCCCGGCGGATGCTCTGGAGCCGAATCTGGTTACACCAATTCCGGTCCAGAAGTGACAAGGTTCTCCTGGCAACTGGAAGAAAGCTGATAGCCCCACCGCGTCCGTGAAGCGCTGCACTCCTGTATCCATCAATTAGCGCGCCCTTGACGGCGCCCAGTGACAAATCAACACTCACCAAGCCCACTCCCCTCACCCAGCCTGGTTGCAACGTTCTTCCCCAGACAAACTGACTACATTGCGCCACTAGAACGTAAGGAGCTTTTGGCGGCTATGCTGTCATGGAGCACGTGTACCAGGCGGGGCTCCGCAGTGCGGCCGTAGCCGCATCTCCGCTGCAATTTTCCAGGTCGGATATTCTTAGCGGATTCGACGACCGTTGCTCATGTCAATCGGCAGCCACTCTTCTTCTGGTAATCGCCAATA
>WNFN01227061.1_pt1 | contig 60044 bp, 55 predicted proteins | sample 5400161 | NCBI WGS metagenome assembly WNFN01 (sample SAMN13153353, study PRJNA577476) | soil metagenome | isolation source: 80 cm saprolite on Douglas fir-dominated hillslope | place: USA:California | collected 2013-09-17 | reverse complement strand
AGCTCTTGAGGCAATACGGGAGGGGGACGCACTCGTGCAAAGATTTGAAAACCGCTATTGGTCTGCTGAACTACACCGACTTCGCGGTGTGTTTCTCGCCGCTAAAGGTGATGACGAGACCCAAATCGAGGCTTCATTCTCGGCAGCCATCAGCACCGCACGGGAGCAGAAGTCGATTTCGCTAGAGAAACGCGCCGAAGGAACCTACGCAGAATATCGCAGGCAAAAAGCGAGCGCGTCAGGAGGACGTGGATTCCGACTACCTCTTTGCTAACTTCTTGCAGCTCCCTGTCTTTCGTTCACCGCCCCGCCCGCGAAATCCTTCGCCGTTCTCCGCCGAATTGCCAGGTAGTTCCACCGTACGTTTTTGGCGGAAACAGCGCCAGCGCGCGTAAAGGCCTCAAAAGTTTCCGTCGGAGCAACCCACCTTTGAAGTCATCGCCAGATTTCGGCGGTTAGTTTCGGGCGAGCCAACCGGTGGGCGTGAGCTCAGCGATCCGATTGATCGGGAAGTTTGCCAAGCCCGGCAAAGTCGAGCGAAGGTAGTCGCGGATGGGGATCTTCAACCGACGACAGGTTTCGACGATGGAGAGGATCGCGGCGATGCGTGGTCCGGCATCCTGGCTGCCGAAGTGGATCCAGTTTTTGCGACCTAATGCTACGGGCCGGATGGCGTTCTCGGCGGCGTTGGTGCTCAACTCCAGGATCGGATGATCCACGAAGCGAGTTAACCGATTCCAAAAGGTCAAGGTGTAGTTGCAGGCTTCGGCCAGAGCGCTTTTGGGTAGAGTCTGGCTACGAGCGGCTTCGATTTAGCTCTTGATCGATTCCAGGATTGGTCGCGCCCTTTGCTGCCGCAGCCCATCACGTGCGGTCACGCTGAGATTCTGTTCTCGAGCTTGTGCATCAATGGCGAAGAGTTCATCAATGGTTGCTACCAGCGATATCGCGGCACGATCGTCGGGATGAGCTTCCACCGCCTGGAAGAAGTATCTCCTAGCGTGTGCCCAACAGCCGGCAGGTCATCAATCTGCCGATCCGTTTCGTTGGTGGGACTTCGGCGAGCTCAGTCGAGCCGGCGAGGCTCCGGAATGGCCGAAAGGTTTTCGCAAGGCGAATGGTGTTCCTCTGCCGAACGACGAGGGACGCCTGTGCACCGCCGACTTGTCCGACGTAGCATTTCGAGCGTGGCAAGACTGTCATCGTTAGAGCTGCGAAGTCGGAGCCGCGTGCGCCATCTCCCATGTCGATCATACTCCCAAAGCGCTAAATCATTCTTGCGCGGACGCTCTTTAAGCGCTAGCTATCCCGTCCGGCTTTTCAATGGGGGTATAGCTCAGTTGGTAGAGCGTCTCGTTCGCAATGAGAAGGCCAGGGGTTCGAATCCCCTTACCTCCAGACCTCGGAACACAAGTGGCTGGATATCAATGAGATGCCACTGGAGAGGCGAGCTGCTCGCCGGATAGTGCCGGTAACAGATGCGAAGGAGTGCTGGTAACAGGTGTGAGCGTGTCCGTCGAAATCCGCTACAGTTCCCGACGAATTCAAATGCAGTTTTCATCCGGTACCATGCTGTGGTGCGAAGCAGTATCGGCGATGGCGTGAGGGTTCCGGTTCTGAAGCTTGAAACGGCGAAATCTGCTGCTTGTCGAACCCTTGGCACAGGGGAGAGAATGTTTTACGAAGCTCGCGGGGAAGCGTCAGCGGACTTCGCAAATTTTTGTGTGCTAATAGCGAATTTCCATTTGACAGCCTTTCGCACTGATTTTCGGACAAATCCTTGGCTCATTGATATGCACAAACATTCATAAGCAATCATGCCGGGAAAGAAAACGGGCTGAAAATGACACCAGCCGATTTGCTATCTTCGGTTCATGTTTTCCAGAGAAATCCAGTTGGACACTCACGGCGGACCCGTAACGTTGGCCCCGCGATGGCTTCGAGTCCCAGGGGCAGTGAAATATTCGGGTCTTTCTAGATCAAAGCTCTACGAATTGCTTTCTGACGGAAGAATCCGCTCGATATGCGTAAGGTCACAAAAGGGAGCACAGCGTGGAGTTCGTCTCATTGATAGGGAGTCTATCGACTGGTTCATGGAGAGCCACGTGGCCGTCTGAAATGCTGCTCGGATTCGACCTTTCAGAGCACAGCGAACGCTGGGCTGTTTCGCTACCGATCAAAATGACTCTTACTAACTGGGTTGTAGGTTAGATTCCTACATGCGGTTTGTCGGCATGGACTTACACGACTTTTGCCACAGGGTCGAGACTTCGTTCCGCGTCTGTACTGACGATAACGTGGAGTGGCGACTCGATCGGGTTATCGGTGCGCGACTATGGGAGTGGTGCTGTAAACCCGGGGTGTTACTGGTCGCTAACTACGACGTTGAGCTAGATATGCGTTGGCAGGCGGAACAGCGGAAGACGACAAATGCCTCTAAGTAAGAAGCAGCAAGAAAAACGGCTAGCGCGGCGGCAAACGGCGTTAGAAGCGGACAACCGGAGCCGTTGGACGTTAGTGTCGCGCGGACGGATTTTTGGACGGTACGACAACGACTATTGTACAGTCGAGTTACTTTCCGGAGACATGGGCACCGCTACGAGAGCGCTAGCAGCTCGGCTACGTGGCGAAGAAAACTGGCGAGACGTGTAGGCGCTTTAGCCTTTTCCGAAATTCCATCTCCCAGCGGAAATCAGATGCGTTGCTCCTCAGCTGGCGGGAATTTTTCCCTTGTAGTTGCTGCTGAACCGCTGTTAGCGCGCAACCTCAGACTGCGACCACGGCTCGGGGTTGTTTAGAAGTTGTTCCTTTAAGGGCAAGCGTCCCCGGAAGCGAAAAGATCGAAATCGGGATTAACTGCTAAGATGGCGGAGCGAAGTTGTTGAGCTCTTGTGAGGTCCCGATTTTTGCAAAGATCCAGTACCGGCCGGCACGTTCGAAGCGAGCTGCTCCATCGCGGAGATTTGTCCCACTGCAACGAGCGCTGGTCCTTCGACAGGAATGTTTTCTGAAGCAACCCGTCATTGGTGTGGACTTGCAAATCGAGCGCCTTGGTGAAGCAAGCGGAATGGGCGGGATCTCCAATGAGCAATATGTCATGTCGGTCAGACGAGATTCGGGGCAATTTGCCGTCGCGGACATGAGCGTTTTTTATCGCTCGATTGAGTGTCGCCTTGTCCTCTACGATCTCGCTAACTGCTACATCGCGGTCCCGTTCTGCTTCCACTGTTTGTGCGACCGTGATGGCGCCAAAGAGGCACCAGCGCCGCTCGCTCGCTTCCATACGGAAAATTTTAGCGTTGCGAGCGACCCTCCAGAATAGCGCCCAAAACAATAGAATGTCATTTGGTTTAACAGACAACAGGGCTCTCGCTCGTCGATTATGGCAATTGTCGCCATAGGTTAAATTTTGCCAGTCCGGGTCAGAGTGAGTTCTGAGAGCCTCAGGGTCGGAGACGAATGACCACGCGGCCTGATCGTAAGGAGCGAAGCAATCCTCGTCCGGAAACGAAATGAACATAAACTGCTCGTCCGGAAAAAGAGGGGCGCGAGCTTTAGAGCTGTGTGCGGTGTTCGCCCCGACATTGATGAGATAAATCTTGGCCATTGGTACTTATTAATAGCTGGAGGTTATTAGGGCAATGTTGCGGCCCGTTGCGTGACTGCACGAGCGTCTTCGCCAAGCAGAAAAGTGGCTGCGATCAAATGAAAGACAATCTGAATCGAGCAATGTATGCCCAGGCTGGTTGTCAGTAAGCCAGGAATTTCTATGGTTCAGTCCGTGCGTGTTCTATTTCCTTGCTTCAGGCTTTCCAACCGTGGGTAGTAAGCAACTTTACTCGTACTCCGCGTTTGACACAAAGAGGAACTATCCTCTGGCGTGGGTCTTAGGGTTTATCAAACAGAAAATCCCCGAGTGTATTGTCTTTGATTTCTCGACCATTGCCTCTCCTAGGCCCCATATAATTTATACTGCCCTGTTTTTGAAAGAAAGTGCAGACAATGCGTGCTTCGTCCCAAATTAAGAATTTGCTTGCAACCAATTTCCGGACATCAGATTCGTTGTCTTTTTCATATCCGGAATCACTCTCTGCTTTTCGGTGCACATGGCCGAGATCCGGCGGACCAACGGCTCTGTTTGCCTCCGCGTGACAATCGCCAAAGATCCAATATGGATTTCTTGCTTGCTGGTCCAGTGTTAATCCTCGGGTAAGTCGCGAAGCACCCAGACCGGAGCGTGTTACATATTTTGCATACGCTTTTGGGCATGGTAGGTAGAATTTGATTTTAGCTACTGTGGCTAGTACTTGGTATCCAACGGCATTTTTGCTGCATAGGACAAAAATGAAAAGCGGGTGATTGGTCCGATCATTTAATGCTTCTCCAAACGTGTCGTTTTTCAACATTTCGTGTTTGCAGCATGCTAAAGTCCATCGATCCGCAAAAAAATTAGGCGAACATCCTTCCTGTCGAAATTCATCTCGCCCAAACTTGTCTCTTTCGCATGATATGGTTGTTGCGGCATAGATTCTACCCATCCACTCTTTTCCTTGGCTTTCGGTTTTGATCCAATTCCGCAACTCTGACAATGTAAAATCGCAGATATGTTTTGGCGCAGCAGCACTTAATGAATAGCTTTGAGGGTAAATTGCCATGCAGTTTCCTTTGTGGACTTCGGCTTCGTTTAGTTGTTCGTCGGGTAAAAATGGCATTCTAGCAAGTTTAGCGGAGCATTGATGCTCTGAACCGACAGAGTCACAGCCTGTCCCACCGTCGAAGGTGTTGTTCGCGTAACTGTTACCAGTCGCGGTGCTTTCATCCAAAATTGCGTATTCCGCTGATCCGGTAACGAGGTAGGCGCATTACGCGACGCGGTCTTGAGGCCGTCTGATCGACTATCCGCGACGGAGTTGGTCGGTGATTTGCGATCAGCAGGAAAGCTGGATTTTGAAAGGGAGCTACGGAAAATCAGGCAAGAAACTCGGGGCGTGCCAATCCGTCAGAAAGTGGATCGAGATGAGTCGCGCGGGATCCTGCCAAACGGCTCTCTTAAGGTCGCTTTTAGTCCGATCGCGCAGTCCATCGAGGTTTCGTTGCTTCGACTCTGATTGAATCGAAAGGCCAAGCCGCAGCAAGACTATCGTCGCGAACCAATCTTTGCTCGGTGACCGAATTGTTTCGGAAGTATGGATTAAATCGAAGCAAGTTGCTCCGCACTTTGCGCAAAGAATGCGTCTATCTTGATACGGATTCACGGGGTTCACGCCGCGAGCCGCGCCGCGGATTTTCGGACCACGCCCGAACACTTGTCGGCGGTCGAATCAACCGCGGGGTTCACGCCAGCGATCGGATAGTCTCTCTTTTGCATTGGACTCCACTTATCGTGAAGAAAGCGATAGCTTCGACTTTGCTCCGCTTGAGTGCCTTGCGGCTTGCTGGCTTCAAAAAGTGGTCCGGTGGGGGAACCACATCCAGCATTACGAAGGTGAGCGCCCCCTGCACCATGATTACATGGCCGCCCACCTGAGTCTCCCCTCTCACCGCCAACACACCGCTACATGGAATCATCCTAACCCCGTCACTAATTTCTGTTTAGTGTGCCTTACTTGCTATTCTCACACCCATTTTTGCGACGTCCCGAGATCCTCAGCAAAATGTTGGTTGCCAACCGAATCGCGATTCCCGATATCTATTTGCCGGCCCAACCACAGACCCGCGATGGGCGGGCGTGAAATTGCTGCGGATTTAGTCGCCAAAATTGTTCATTTACGCCGTCCCATGAATATGACAGTTCGAACCGGGCTACCAAGCGCGAAAAGGCCTTCCAGGTTTGGTAGGTTAATCAGCCTAGCCTATTTGGTAGTCACTCTTGTTGGGTTGGCTTGGGCGAAAGAATTCCTGTTGCCCATCGTGCTAGCTGCATTGACCAGCTTTGTTCTAACTCCACTGATCTCGCGACTCGAACGCGCCGGGCTCAGACCGCTATTTGCAGTCCTGGGTGTCGTAGCGCTCGCCTTTGCTATCATCGGCGCGATTTGCGCAACCGTCTCTGTCCAGAGCCTCGAACTGGTGAACTCTTTGCCGAAGTACCGTGACAACATTCACGCGAAATGGGTCGCAATCCAGCACGGTCCGCCCGGCCCATTGAACTCAGCACTTCGCAACGCTGCCGATTTGGTAGATGACTTGAGCAAGGCAAGCGGGTCGGTCAGCACAACCCCACAAGACCAGCCCACCAAAGTCCAGATCGTCAATGGTGCCGAAAGCACGCTGGCCCTCATTAGAAACAGCGTATCACCAATTTTCGGGCCGGTAGGCCAGTTTGCCGTGGTGATTGTGCTCGTGGTGTTCATGTTGCTGGAACGCCACGAACTGCGTGATCGTATTGTTCGACTGATCGGCCATTCCCAGGTGGGAACGACCATTATTGCCGTCGATGAAGCGGGTTTACGTTTGAGCCGCGGCTTATTGATGCAATTGCAGATCAACGCCGGCTTGGCGGTCGTCCTCGCCGTCGGATTGTCTTTGATTGGCATTCCCAATGCGATCCTTTGGGCCCTGCTCGCACTGTTCTTGCGATTTCTCCCCTATGTAGGCATTTGGATTTCGGCGGCGTTTCCGCTGATTTTGTCGCTGGCGATTTCAACCTCCTGGATTACACCCATCCTTACCCTGGGCCTCTATATTGGAGCCGAGGTCTTTACCAGCAACGTGATTGAACCTTTTGCCATTGGCAGCAGCACAGGCATGTCGCCCTTGGCCGTCATCATTTCTGCGTTGTTCTGGACCTGGCTATGGGGTCCGGTCGGACTTTTACTCGCCACTCCCCTGACCGCTTTTCTGGTGGTGATGGGCCGATATTTTCCAGCGTTTCAACCTTTGGAACTATTCCTGGCTGAAGATCCTCCGCTCTCCTTGGATGAGCAACTCGCCAAAGATCTTAAAGCCAATCGATCAAGTGAGGCTCGGGCCCTGATCCATTCCTTTGGTGACCGGCGGCTATCGACAGAGTTGGTAGATGAGCTGATCATTCCGGCGGTTCGGCGGATCGAAAATGACCGAGATTCCACCAGAGGAAGCGGACAAAAAGAGGCGAGAGCTTACCAAATACTGCACGAACTTATCGATGAATTGGTGCCGCCTTCGGAAAAGGGCGAACCGTCAGAAAAGCCGGCTGTCGTAACGGCGCCATGCGGTTGCGAGGGAGACCAGTTTGTCGGCGAAATGTTGGCCCTTCTTTTAATGGATGAAGGAGTCCCCGTTCGGACGCTCGCGTGGCAGCTCTCGTTAAACCAGCAGACCGAAATGTTCAAAAGTCTGGAGGCGCGCTGGATGTTTTTTTCGGCGATTGATCCGGAGGCTTATACCTCGCTCGGCGCAAAAGCCCGATTCGTGCAAACCGCTAAACCTCAAGCTTCTGTTGCAATCGGACTCTGGAGTCTTCCGCCGCAAGGAGCTGCTCGCGCAGTCGAAGCGATTCGCCGCGCGTCGGATTGCTTAGTTTACACCAGCATGCGTCGCGCAGTGGAAGGCATCGTTTCCCGGAATTTCTCTGGCCACTAAGGAAACTCCAGCGCCGGTCGTCTGATTACCCTGCTCCGGCAGGTTCGGCTAACTCAGAAATTGTTGACTGACCCCTTGACTGACCCCTTGACTGACCCCTTTTTAGGATCCCTGAACCTGAACCTTCTCTATCGATCGTTTAGCTTGTCTACTAACTTCAATCTGTTCGCCCTGGGCAGTTCCCGAGCACATGTTAGAGAACAAGCGGGGCTGTAAGAGGAGCAATGGAGGAAAGAATAAGATGCAAAGGCCGAGAAATCCGCTGCTGGCGTTTTTGTTTATCGTGGCGCTGCTGCTGCCCTGGTTGGTCTTCCTTTTTCGGCCGGGCGAAACTATTACCTGGCACGCCTTATTTTGGTTGGCGCTACTCTTTTGCTTGCTGCTGATCTGGGTGATGAGCGCTACGCAAAGGCGCCTGGCAGCAGTCGGTCCCGACCTTGGTCCGCGAATGTTGAATGAGGCGGAGCAACCAGAAGCTGTACGTCAGGTGATGGACGTTAAGATTGCAATTAAAGAAAATGGCGTGCAATTGTTTCGAGGCCCGCTGCGCGAACCTGCCTCGGTGTCCTTCGAAAAACTGAATCGAGCTCTTCCCAAAGGCTTGGTACCGTTGGTTCAGGAAGATGAACAACTGGGCGCAAAAATCGTTCTGATTCCGAAGCCGGCGGAAGAAGAGTTCTCACGGAAGCCTGTGCGACCCTGGTTGCATTGGCTTCTTTTTTTTCTCACTCTAATTACTACGACCTGGGTCGGAGCCCGTTATCAGGGCGTCAATTTAGCTCAGGAGCCTGGACGATTCGCCGTTGGTTTACCTTACTCGATTGGATTAATTTTGATTCTCGGGGTGCATGAATTGGGACATTTTTTCATGGCGCGTCGACATGCGATGGATGTTACTCCACCATACTTCATTCCAGTTCCATTCGGGCTTGGGACGTTTGGCGCCTTTATCCAAATGCGATCGCCTCCCGTGAATAGAAAAGCCCTTTTTGATGTTGCGGTTGCCGGACCGCTCGCCGGGTTCGTGATTGCAGTCCCAGCGCTTCTTCTCGGGCTTCGGTTTTCAAGCATCGCCACAGGTAGCGACGGCACGCTTTCGCCAAGATTTCTGGACGGAGCAACGGTCGGCTCATCGATATTGTTTACGGTGCTCACAAGACTTTCGCTTGGAGACGCCACTCAGTACGGAGCGCTTGTCCAGCTTAGTCCGTTGGCATTCGCCGGTTGGTTGGGATTGTTTGTCACGGCACTGAACTTATTGCCGGTGGGCCAGCTCGATGGCGGTCATATCACGCGTGCAATGTTCGGGAGTCGGGTGGGCCAGACGATCAGTAGCGTGGCGATGTGGTCTCTGTTTTTGCTGGCTTTGTTTGTCTGGCCAGGGCTGATGATGTGGGTGGTTATTGTCCTCCTCATAGCGGGCCGGGGTACGCCTCCGTTAAACGATGTAACACCTTTGGATCCCGTTCGTATGGTGGTTGGTTATATTGCGATGCTAATTTTGATTCTGATCCTCGCGCCCATGCCTCACTCCCTCTGGGACGCCGCGAATGACGTGTGCCCCTACCTTTAGGTTCGCTTATTTCAGTTTCACCCCACGAACCGTAAACAGATCGAAGAAATGCTAGCCCGCGGCCGTACTCCCGGATGGTATCCAAAGTGCGGCCAAATTGAGAAGAGACTTGGCCAAGATTGGCGCAGCTTCGTTAGGCGCCTTTGTCTATGTTTTAGAAAGTCGCTGATCTCGGAAGGGAGACATTACAACGGCTTCTGAAGGCTTGGTGCGGCATCTGGTCAATCAGCGGGAACCAAGTTTTTTAAGCCCGGCACACCCGTGGCAGCCTCCAAGATCTTACGTCAGAGGAACTCAATCACCAAATTCAACAATCCATTCAAGTCATGAAAATGGCCAATAGTTCCCTCCGAAGCGTAGCCATGACGTTAGGCGGCGTGACTCTGCTCCTGGTGGTGGCGGGCGGATCCTTGGTTAGTTGCCGCCGAGTGGCACCGCTGCCCCAGCTGAAAATTGCGGACGCCCCTGTGCTCCGGGAGAATCAACCGGAGCTGAGCTTTGCGCCTGTTGTCAAGAAGGTCTCTCCCAGCGTCGTCAATATTTATACCGCGAAGACGGTGCGCGAAAATCCGAGTCTGTCTCGCCTGAATGAAGATCCAACATTCCGGCAGTTTTTTGGTGACGCTGAGGGCTACGGTCGAGTAGCACGTGAGCGCCGGGAGCAAAGTTTGGGCTCGGGCATCATCGCGTCGCAAGACGGATACATTCTAACTAACAACCACGTGGTGCAGGGAGCTGATGAAATCAAAGTGGGGCTTGCCGATGAGCGGACGGTTCTCGACGCTAAAATCGTTGGCACCGATCCGCAAACCGACGTGGCAGTGATTAAAGTCCAAGCTGAGAAACTACCCGCTATCACTTTCACAAACAGTGACGGAGTTGAAGTGGGCGATGTCGTGTTGGCCATCGGCGATCCGTTCGGCGTAGGCCAGACCGTTACGATGGGAATTGTCAGCGCCAAAGATCGGGGCGGGCTTGGTATTGAGGACTACGAGGATTTCATTCAGACCGATGCCTCCATCAATCCCGGCAATTCTGGCGGAGCACTGGTGGATATTGATGGCCGGCTAGTCGGAATCAGCACCGCGATCTTGAGCCGGGGCGGCGGCAACCAAGGCATCGGATTCGCAATTCCCGTGAACCTCGCCCGCTATATCATGGGACGGCTTATCTCGGATGGAAAGGTCACCCGCGGGTACCTCGGGGTGAAGATCCAGTCCCTTACACCGGAGTTGGCCACGAAATTGAAGCTCTCCGGACAGACGGGTGCAGTCGTTAGCGAAGTTACCCGCAACTCGCCCGCTGAAAAAGCTGGGCTGAAAAAGAACGACGTACTCATCGAATTTGACGGCAAGAGCGTGACCGACAGCCGCCATCTTCGACTGATAGTGGCCGAGAAACCGCCTGGGTCGAGCGTGAGCGTCAAAGTTTTTCGTGAAGGCAAAGAGCAAACTCTCACTGTCGAGCTCGGCACATTGCCTTCCGAGGATCTGTACCAGTCAGGCGGCCCTCACGATAATTGGCGATAATGAGTTTCCAAAGCGCTTTCTTCGAGCGAACGGAAGGATCAGAGCGCTGATCCTAACAGCATAGCTCGTTGGGTGGCACGAGTTCCGTTTCTATCAATCGTTGAGTTTATCCGATGAAATAATGCTGCGACTTTTTAGCACGCTCGACCGCATTCCTGAACGGCATCTATGAGAGTACCAACAATACTGTTCGTAGCGGCAGCGATCGTTGGGTTAACATCTGTTGGGATGAGTTCAAAATATGATGATCTGGCCGCAAAAGGATATCGTTGGGTAACCAGAGATGGCCCATATGCTTGCCCTTCCAAAGACGATCTGCGGCGGATCATTAAAGATGATACCGAGGAGACGGAGCTCGAAATGATCAGAGAACATCGAGCCTATTACCTGGTAAGAGGTGACATAGTGAAGGTGGTCCAGGAAGACGCAGTTTCAGGTATGCCCCTGATTCGTCGTGCCGGAATTGCCAGGGATCTTTGGACCCTTAATCGATTTCTCAGCAGGCGTCCTATCGAGAACGTATTTGGAGTTATCGAAACCCCTGAAAACTGGGGTCTAATTTTGACCGGTAACGATACGGATTAACTTAATCTCTGAACACCGGATGTCGGACAAACAGGAAACCAGAGGCTCCAAGCCTTGCTTGAGGCGGTTACCGGTCGGAGCCGAGGTGTTGCCGGAAGGAGATGGCCATTTCCGAGTTTGGGCACCGAACCGCAAAAAAGTAGGGGTGATTTTAGAACAGGAGAAAGACTCCCAACCTGAATGGATTTGTCGCGATCTCGAGTACGAAGAGAATGGCTATTTCTCCGCGCGCGTTCCGGCAGCGACTGCCGGCACACTGTACCGGTTCCGCCTGGATGGCGGGCCACAAGGTTATCCCGACTCCGCCTCGCGATTCCAGCCAGAAGGCCCACACGGCCCTTCCGAGGTAATTGATCCAACGAGGTTCGAAAAAGGGATTGGCGGCGAAGGGCGAGTTCTGTATGAGATCCACATTGGCACTTTCACTCGGGAGGGAACCTGGGACGCGGCTGGCCGAGAACTCGCCGAATTAGCTGACACGGGCATTAGGGTTCTGGAAGTCATGCCCGTGGCGGACTTCTCCGGTCGTTTTGGTTGGGGCTATGACGGCGTTAACCTGTTTGCTCCCATGCGGCTCTACGGGCGGCCCGAAGGTTTCCGCCGGTTTGTTAACCGAGCTCACGAGGTTGGACTTGGAGTGATTCTCGACACCGGAGCACCCAGACTATAAGGCGCAATACCGCGGCGACCTGCCCGCCCGCGAATCTGCGTATCATCAGGGAACGGTGTGGCCTTGGCTGATTGGTCCATTTATTGACGCTTGGGTCAAGGTGTATCCGGCAGAGAGAAGAGGGGCACGTCGTTTTTTGCAGAGCCTTGTGGCTGCACATCTCCAACAGGCTTGCGTGGGCTCGATCAGCGAGATATTCGACGCAGAGGCGCCCTTCAGGCCGCGAGGTTGCGTTGCCCAAGCCTGGAGCGTAGCGGAGGTACTACGGTCCTGGGTAACTACCTCATAGCCGGAATTTCGTCTGCTGAGATCAAATATTGTGAGCACCTACTAGTTGATCGTGTGTCCGATGGTTGATGCAACGGCAAACCTTCGAATGATAGGACCAGAATCGAAAAGGATGTTTTTAATTACTGCCCAGTGAGTGATGCCATAGTCGCTACGATCGTTGAAATCGCCGGGACAGTAGGCGCGTCCCACCTAATAATTGGAGCGGCCCGACGCAACCTACTGCTGAAGCTTGTTCGAGGGAACCTCACACGCCGAATTGCCCGAGCCTTGTCCCAAAGTATTCATTTGATCGTTGCCCCTGATAACCTCCCTGTTTCCTCCTAGTCGACTTAGAGAGCAAGTTGAGAAAGTACTTGGCCAAGATCGGCTAAGCAGCTCGGCCCCCATCGATTACAAGTAAATATGAACACGGACCCGAATTCCACTCCGCCCGAAACCGAATCGGCCGAGGAACGGAGCGACGCGCTGCAGACCGAGGTGGCTACCCAAAAAGATCGATATCTGCGCCTTGCCGCGGACTTCGATAACTTCCGCAAGCGAACCACACAGGAAACCGAGCGCCGCGCGGCGGCGCAAAAGGAAGCTTTTATCCGCGAACTGCTGCCGGTAATCGACAATCTCGAACGGGCTCTCGGCGCTGAGGCTTCTAGCTCCACTGAGCAACTCCGCCAAGGCGTTCAGATTACGCTCCAACAACTTTACCAGCTGCTGCGTCGCCACGCGATCGAACCGGAAGAGAGCCTGGGCCGACCATTCGACCCGCACCGTCACGAGGCTGTCATGATCCGACACGACCCATCTCAACCCGACCATATCGTACTTGAGACGCTGGAGCGCGGTTACCGCCGTGGCGATGAGATCTTTCGCTCGGCCAAAGTTGTCGTCAACGACCTGAGCACGCCCGAATCCAGTCGCGCGCTGGTTGAATGAAAAGACTATACCAGACCGTGAACACCATTGAGCCCGAGGACCGCGGCTTGGTGCCGGCGTGTCCCCAATGCGGTTAACGCAATCATATTGGCAAATTGAGAAAAGCGTTTGGCAAGATCGGCAGAGCGACCCGGGTCTCTTTGCCTATGCTGTTCTTTTATGGCTAAGATTTTAGGAATTGACCTCGGCACCACTAATTCTTGTATGGCCGTAATGGAAGGGGGCGAACCACTTGTCCTCGAAAACTCGGAAGGTGCACGCACTACACCCTCGATCGTCGCGTTCACCAAAAGCGGCGAGCGGCTCGTTGGGCAGGCCGCAAAACGCCAGGCGGTAACAAATGCGCAAAACACCGTTTTCTCAATCAAGCGTTTCATGGGCCGGAAGTTCGATGAGATACAGGATGAGGCGAAACGCGTTCCATACAAGGTTGTCAAGGCTGCCAACGGAGATGCCCACGTGGAGGTTGCGGTAGGTGGGGAACGAAAAACGTTTTCGCCGCCCGAGATCTCGGCCATGATTCTCGGCAAGCTAAAATCGGACGCTGAATCCAAGTTGGGCGAAAAGATCACCCAGGCCGTGATCACGGTTCCCGCTTATTTTAACGACTCGCAACGTAACGCGACGAAGGACGCCGGGAAGATTGCTGGCCTTGAGGTGCTTCGGATTATCAATGAGCCGACCGCTGCGTCTCTGTCCTACGGACTCGACAAAAAGAAAGACGAGAAAATTGCGGTTTATGATCTTGGTGGCGGTACCTTTGATATCTCGGTTCTTGAGATTGGAGAAGGCGTTTTCGAGGTGAAAGCGACAAACGGTGATACTCACCTCGGAGGTGACGACTGGGATAGGCGGATTATGGATTGGATTATTGCGGAGTTTCGCTCTGATACAGGCGTTGATCTAGGTAAGCAGGCCGATGCTCTTCAACGAATTAAAGAAGAGGCCGAGAAAGCTAAGATTGCGCTCTCTTCGTCCCAAGAATACGAGATCAATCTTCCGTTCATTACAGCTGATGCAACCGGGCCAAAGCACATCCAGAAGAAGCTTACTCGGGCAAAGCTGGAGCAATTAACAGACGACCTGTTTCAGCGGACGGTCCCGCCAGTAAAGGCTTGTCTGGCCGACGCGAAGTTATCGGAAAGAGACATCGATGAACTGGTCTTAGTGGGTGGTATGACGCGGATGCCAAAGGTAATCGAGACGGCTCGACAATTGATTGGTAAAGAACCACACAAGGGCGTTAATCCTGACGAAGTCGTCGCAATTGGGGCGGCCATTCAAGCTGGCGTGCTTCGGGGAGACGTCAAAGATGTGCTTTTGCTGGATGTGACCCCGCTAACATTGGCCATCGAGACAGCGGGCGGGGTTGCGACGCCGATGATCCCGCGCAACACGACTATACCGACACGGAAGTCGCAAATTTTTTCCACGTTCAGCGACAATCAACCAGGGGTTGAGATTAAGGTGCTCCAAGGCGAACGCCCAATGTCTCGCGACAACAAGAATCTGGGCACATTCCATTTGGACGGCATTCCTCCAGCTCCGCGGGGAGTTCCTCAAATCGAAGTTACGTTCGATATTGATGCGAATGGCATCCTCAACGTGTCAGCCAAGGATCTCGGCACGGGTAAGGAACAGAAGATTTCGATCACTGGCTCGAGTGGCTTGACGAAGGAGGAAGTTGAAAAGCTGCGTCGGGATGCAGAAGCCAATGCGGAAGAGGACAAAAAAGCGCGCGAGTTGGCCGAGGTGCGGAACAACGCCGACAACCTTGCCTATCAATGCGAAAAACAGCTTCGGGAGCTGGAAGATAAGCTGCCGGCAGACCAGAAGAGCAGCGTGGAGGCCGCGATCAAGCGAGTAAAGGAAAGTCTGACCGGAGACGATGCGGATGCCATCAAGCAGGCGATCGAGGAGTTGCAGTCCCGGTTCCAGACTATCAGCGCGGAGCTCTACAAGCAGGCTGCCTCCGCGCAGGCTGGTGCCCATCCGAGCGGAGAGCGGAGCGAGACCGGCGAACGCGCCACGCGCCCGGGAGGCGCCAAACCGGGTGAGGATGTCGTCGACGCAGATTTCGAAGTCGTCGATAAGGACCAGAAAAAGAGTTGATTCAGATTTTAGGAATTCCCGACGCGGCGGAACAATCTTTCGCCGCTGGTGGGATGGAAAGGTACAACCCTGCATTAAATCCAAAAGGAGGAGATAGAACATATGGCGGTAAATGTGAAACCTCTCGGTGATCGCGTACTGGTTCAGCCGCTCGAAGAAAAGGAAGTGAAGAAGGGAGGCATCATCATTCCTGACACGGCGAAAGAGAAGCCTCAAGAAGGGACGGTTGTCGCCCTCGGCACTGGTAGGTTCGATGATAAAGGCAAGAAAATCGAGTTCAATGTAAAGGTCCGCGACAAGGTCCTGATCTCCAAATACGGTGCCATCGAGGTTAAAATCGACGACGAAAATTACTTGATCATGCGCGAGGACGACATCCTCGGGATCATTGGATAACTCTGAGCGTGAGAAACGTTAATTAATTAACTTTATGGCAGCAAAACAATTACAGTTTGATGAGGCAGCACGACACGCGCTCCTGCGCGGCGTGGAGAAACTCTCCAAAGCGGTGAAGGCTACCCTCGGACCTGCCGGACGCAACGTCATCCTGGACAAGAAATTCGGCAGCCCGACCATTACGAAAGACGGCGTTACTGTGGCGAAGGAAATCGAGCTAGAAGACCCGTACGAAATATGGGGGCCCAGCTAGTACGCGAGGTCGCCTCTAAAACGTCAGATGTCGCGGTGATGGCACGACGACTGCGACCGTGCTAGCCGAGGCTATCTTCCGCGAAGGGCTCAAAAACGTTACCGCCGGAGCGAATCCGACCTCGCTTCAGCACGGGATTTCGAAGGCGGTAGAAGTAATTTTCGTGGAACTCAAGAAGATCTCTAAGAAGGTGTCGGATCGGAAGGAGATCGCGCAGGTCGCAACCGTCTCCGCCAACTGGGATACGACCATCGGCGAAATTATCGCTGACGCGATGGACAAGGTTGGCAAGGACGGCACCATCACGGTTGAAGAGGCAAAAGGGATCGAAACCACACTTGAAGTGGTGGAGGGTATGCAGTTCGATAAGGGTTACCTTTCTCCCTATTTCGTAACCAATACGGAGAGCATGGAAGCGGTTCTCGAGAACGCTTACATCCTGATTCATGAAAAGAAGATCAGCAGCTTGAAGGATCTGCTTCCGCTGCTGGAGAAGGTCGCCAAGGCTAGCCGGCCGTTGCTTATTATCGCTGAGGATGTCGAAAGCGAGGCGCTCGCAACGCTCGTAGTCAACAAGCTGCGTGGTACACTCCATGTCGCAGCAGTGAAGGCTCCTGGCTTTGGAGACCGCCGCAAAGCGATGCTGGAGGACATTGCAGTCCTGACCGGTGGCCGTTGCCTGACAGAGGATCTTGGCATCAAGCTTGAAAACGTTACCCTGGAAGATCTAGGTAAGGCGAAGTGCGTCACGATCGACAAGGAAAGCACCACCTCCGATTACGATCGCGAAAAGCTGCAGGAGCGCTTGGCGAAGCTGGCCAGGGGCGTTGCTGTCATCAACGTGGGCGCCGCGACCGAAACCGAGATGAAGGAGAAGAAGGCCCGGGTGGAAGATGCCCTGCACGCGACGCGCGCTGCTGTGGAAGAAGGTATTGTTGCGGGTGGAGGGGTCGCTTTTCTCCGCACCCAAATGGCGCTCGATAATCTTAATCTGGAAGGCGATGAGGCGGTTGGTGCGGGAATCGTCGGCCGCGCAATGGAGTTCCCGACGCGTCAACTGGCTGACAACGCCGGCAAGGAAGGCGCACTGATCGTCCAAGAGGTCAAGAAGCGCAGCGCGAATGAAGGGTTCAACGTGGCTACCGGTGAATACGGCGACTTGCTAAAAGCGGGCGTAGTTGACCCGACCAAGGTGACTCGCACCGCGCTGCAGAATGCCGCATCGATCTCAGGTCTCCTGCTAACCACTGAAGCGTTGGTGGCTGAGGTTCCTGCGAAAGAGAAACCGGCTCCGGCTGGTCCGGGCGGCGGCATGGATGGTATGGGCGGCATGGACTAACAGTCCCAGATTCGTTAGGAATGATTTCAATCGGCGTTATCGCCGTCTTTTTGAAAAATTGAGATTAAATCAATCCAGGCCATTGCCATCTCCGCTGAGATGGCAATTTGTCTGACCCCAGGGTCGCTGCTAATCTTCTCTAATTCTCGCAGCTCTTCCAGAGTTGCCTTTAATCGGGTTACGATGTTCCGCAGCTTTTCGCGATCTTCGCCCTTCATATCATCTATACTGTCTCGGGTTAACTCGCAAAAGTTCACAACAGTTGAGTTGCTAGAGAACGCACTCCGTATTAGCTCCTGGCCCAAAGCTTTAGACCGCTGTTTTTCCTGCTTACGTGCTCATTTTTAGACGCGTGCCCACGTCCGGTGATTACGGAATTTTTTGAAGCCCGATGCAAGGGCCAAGACTCTCCCAAGACTCTCGGGAGACTGACGCGAAGGTAACGTCAACCGGACAAGCTCAAAGCTTGTCTACTCTTTAGCACCTCTGGCATGGGCTTTTGAGGCCTTATCCGAGAAGGCGGCAAGAAAGGCCCATCCTAAGGCAAGAACCGCCAAGCAGAGATACCGAGAACGCTTGAAAGTGGCTAATAGCGACCTAACTCGCTGCCGTCACTATTATGGCTAACAAAACACGAACCTCGGCCTCCCAAGCAAGGCCGCTCCACCGCGTAACTGCAGCAAACGATCATCACCGCTTCGATAGGTTATGGACTTCAGCAAATTTACCGAAAAATCCCAAGCTGCGCTGACGGAGGCGCAGGCCATTGCCACGCGCAACCACCATCAGGCGGTGGACGTGGAACATGTCGCCCTGGCTCTGCTCGAACAAGAAGGCGGCATCACGCCACGCCTTTTTGAAAAAGCCGGCGTCTCGCCTGACCTCCTGCGAGCGAGAGTCCAAGAGGCGCTGGAACATATCCCGCGTGTTTCTGGCGACACCCCAACCGACCAGGGCCTCTACGTCACTCAACGCCTCAACAAGCTCCTCGTCGCTGCTCAAGACGAAGCTAAAAAACTCAAGGATGAATATGTTAGTGTCGAACACCTTGTCCTGGGCATGTTCGCGGAGCCGGCCACGACCGGCATCGGAAAGATTTTCAAGACCCTCAACGTCCGGCGCGAGAATTTTTTGAAGGCGCTTACCGAGGTTCGCGGCAACCAACGGGTTACCAGCGCCAATCCGGAAGCTACTTATGAAGCGCTTGAAAAATACGGACGAGATCTAACCCGTCTCGCTGCGCAGAACAAACTTGACCCAGTTATCGGGCGGGATGCAGAGATCCGGCGTTGCATCCAGGTACTGTCCCGTCGCACGAAGAACAACCCCGCTTTGATCGGCGAGCCGGGCGTGGGCAAAACCGCGATTGTCGAAGGCCTGGCTCGCCGAATTGTGTCCGGCGACGTGCCTGACAGCCTCAAGGATAAACGTATCGTGGCGCTGGATCTCGGGGCGCTCATCGCAGGGGCGAAATTCCGAGGCGAGTTTGAGGAACGCCTCAAGGCGGTACTCGAGGAGGTCACTAAGGCCCAGGGTCAAATTATCCTATTCATTGACGAGCTGCACACGATGGTCGGTGCCGGCAAAGCCGAGGGTGCAATGGACGCCGGCAACATGCTCAAACCGATGCTGGCTCGCGGAGAACTTCATTGCATTGGCGCCACTACGCTGGACGAATATCGCAAGCATATCGAGAAGGACGCCGCACTGGAGCGCCGTTTTCAGCCGGTGATGGTCAACGAGCCGAGTGTCGAAGACACGGTCTCAATTCTGCGCGGTCTGCGTGAACGCTACGAACTGCATCATGGTGTTCGCATTCAGGATAGCGCGTTGGTGGCCGCGGCCCAGCTTTCGCACCGCTACATTTCCGATCGGTTTCTGCCGGACAAGGCCATCGACCTCATTGATGAAGCCGCCGCCAAGTTGCGAACCGAAATGGAGTCTATGCCGGAGGAGCTCGAATCCCTCGAACGGCGCATACTCCAACTAGAGATTGAACGTGAAGCTTTGCGCAAGGAAAAGGACCAGGCTTCCAAGGAACGCCTCGCTGGGCTGGAAAAAGAGCTAGCGAATCTTAAGAGCGACCGGGACGCGCTCAAGGCGCAGTGGGAAAGCGAAAAAAAGGTCATTGACGATATCCAAAAGCTCCGCACCTCCCTTGAATTGGCTCGGACCGAAATGGAGCAGGCCCAACGCAAAGGTGATCTCACTCGCGTTGCCGAATATAAGTACGGCAAAATTCCCCAGCTCGAGCAGCAGCTGAAGGAAATGGAGGCCAAGGTGGCCGGTGATCACAGTCAGCGGCGTCTCCTGCAGGAAGAGGTTACGGCCGATGAGATCGCCGAGGTGGTCTCCCGCTGGACCGGAATTCCCGTTGCGCGCCTTTTAGAAAGCGAGAAGGAGAAGCTGCTCCGGTTGGATCAGATCCTGCACGAACGCGTTGTGGGACAGGATGAAGCAGTGCAAGCAGTAGCGGACGCCGTTATCCGTGCTCGGTCCGGCCTCAAAGACCCCAAGCGACCGATTGGTTCGTTCATCTTCCTTGGTCCGACTGGCGTCGGCAAGACGGAACTGGGGCGAGCGTTGGCCGAGAGTTTGTTTGATAGCGAGGACAATATGGTGCGCATCGATATGAGCGAATACATGGAGAAGCATGCCGTAGCTCGTCTCATCGGTGCGCCGCCGGGTTACGTCGGTTATGAAGAAGGGGGGCAACTCACCGAAGCGGTCCGCCGCAAGCCCTATTGTGTCTTGCTCTTCGATGAAATCGAAAAGGCGCATCACGACGTATTCAATGTCCTTCTGCAAATCCTCGATGACGGTCGGCTCACCGACAGCCAAGGCCGCACCGTGGATTTCAAGAACACCCTCATTATCATGACATCCAACATCGGCAGCCCACACCTCATCGAAAACGCGAGCGAGACGGGGGAACTCGCTGACTCGGTACGCAAAAAGGTAATGGGCGAGCTACGGTTACACTTCCGGCCTGAGTTTCTGAATCGGGTGGATGAAATCGTTTTGTTCAAGCCGCTCACGCTATCGGAGATCAAGCGAATCATCGACCTGCAGCTCAAACTGCTGCGCGACCGGCTAAGCGAGAGGCACCTCGAACTGGAACTGACAGAAGCAGCGAAGGAGTATATCGCCCGTGAAGGTTATGATCCCGTCTACGGCGCTCGGCCGCTGAAGCGATTTCTACAGCGCCATCTGGAGACCGCATTGTCACGACAGATCTTGGCTGCCACGATCCAGGAAAACAGCCGAGTTACAGTGGATTTCAAGAAAGGCCAACTGTCGTTCGAGTCGGTGCCACTTAACAAAGAAGAATCAACCGTCGTTTCGAGGAACCCATGAATATGTTCGGCAATTCGGTTGAAAGGTCTACGACAGCGCTGCAACTCTTCGAACCGGATGCGCGCGCCTTGTACACGCTCGAAGCAGCAGCGACCCTAAGCCAATTACCCCGCCGGGTCATCGCCGTCTATTGCAAATACGGACTTGTGTCGCCGGTAATGGATCCGGCGTGCAGCGGCTGGTATTTTAATGATGAGGCCATACGGATTCTGCGCCGTATCGAATATATGCGAAACGGTTGTGGCCTCAACCTGGTCGGCATCAGACTCATAGTGGATCTGGCCAGGGAGGTGGAACAACTCCGCGGAGAGCTCGACTTTTCCCGCCGCCTGTAGACTCAGTGGCCTCGAACATCGTGGCATAGTCTCCCAGACTGTCGTAGTTGTCGCCCCCGGCAAGGAGGATGTCTTGCCTGGATATACCTGACTGGAAGCCACTGAAAACTTTGCGTGAGCGTCCCCAGAAGGGTAAGGTAAACCCAAGTGAAGCCGCAGGCTGACATGATGGCTCCGCACCAAACTGTCATTCGGAAGAACCCGCCGATCATTTTACTTTCGACCAAAACACGTCCAACTGACCAGGCGTTAAACCACGAGATGGCAAAGTTTAGAATTAGGAGAAGAAAGATCATGCTGATTTTACCCGACACGTGTGTGTTCGGAGGAGATCTGTTTTAACCGGCGGTTGACATTTTTGCTAACAAGGGGCCTTTTCATTGCGTTCCTCTGAGATTTGTTAGTGTAGTTTACTACCCTCAGTCCGCTTTGATTTGGCGCACTTCCTAAAAAGTGAGGAAAATAGGTGGGAAGGAAAATACCACGTCCCGGCGTGAGTAGAAACACGACTTAAGTTAGATCGACACGTGGTTAGGTCGGCGGCGGAGGTCAACTGCTGGATCACGCGAGCGATCGCGCGTCACTTCCTCCCGTGATCCGAAAGTTGAGCGCTGCCTAAACGATTGAACATGGGCGAGACGCGAAACTTTCGACTATCCTGGCAATTGGCAGTTAGAAGCCCTGCGACATCGAAGTATGCGAGCGTGTAATTTCCAAAAGCCGTGAAGCAGCCACGTCATAATTATGCGGACCCAATCGAACCAGGTGGGCGAGGATGGGAAAACGCCGAACCTAGGGTATGACAGCGCTCGATCTCGCCAGCAGCCACAAAAGTCGACGATTCTGAGAATCGTCATTTTGGCATGCGTTGTGTTGGTTATCGCTGTCGGCTCGATAATATGGTTCATCAATGCTCGAAAGTTTGAGGGAACTGACGACGCCTACGTCACAGGTCACATTCATGCGATGAGTTTTCGCGTCAGCGGTACCGTTTCAGAAGTGTTAATTGACGACAATGAACAAGTCAGAGCTGGGCAGACGCTCGCCAGATTAGATCCGCGGGATTTTGAGGTGCAACTTAAACAAAGCGAAGCGAGCCTTGAAGCCGCCCGTGCCGAGCTTGTGCAGGCTGAGGCGCAGATAGCTCAGGCGGATGCTCAACTTCAGCAAGCGCAGGCGCAAACAGATGCGGCCGGAGCGAAGCTTAACGACTCCCGCCGGCTCTACGAAAGGAACAAAATGCTTTTTGAGTCAGGGGGAGCAATCTCCAGGCAGGACTACGATAACGTTCAGTTTCAGTTCCAACAGGACCAGGCGGCGTTTAACTCAGCCAACGCAGCGGTCCGAGTTGCACAGGCTAGTGTTCAGGCTGCAAATGCGCGACGCGCCGCGGCGCTCGCGCAAGTCGATGCGGGGACGGAGGGGGTCGAGAATGCAAAGCTGCAGCTTTCCTACACGATTCTCAGCGCTCCTACGTTGGGGCGTGTCGCGAACAAGGCTTTGGAGACCGGCCAGCGAGTGCAGTTTGGCCAAAGCGTTATGGCCATCGTCGAACAGGTCGTTTGGATTGTTGCCAATTTTAAAGAGACGCAGCTTGGTCGCATTCGGGCCGGTCAATTCGTTGAGATTTCTGTCGATGCAATCCGGGGCAGGAAGTTCAGGGGGAAGGTGGACAGCTTTCAAAGCGGGACTGGAGCGGTCTTTGCCTTATTGCCGCCGGACAATGCCACCGGCAACTTTACCAAGATCGTTCAGAGGGTTCCTGTAAAGATACTTTTCGATCGACAGAGCATTGAAGACTATGAGGGCCGAATTGTGCCTGGACTGTCAGTCGTTGCATCGGTCAGCGTTGAATAAATCTAAATGCGCCCTAGCGAGGCAGACACGAGCAGTACGGGCAAGGGGGGGAAGGATCCGGCCAACCTCCGCATGTGGATCGGTGTTCTGGGCACGATGCTGGGCGGGTTCATGGCGGTTGTTGACATCCAAATTACAAACGCCTCGCTTCGGGATATCACTGGGGGCATCGGGGCTACCCAGGACGAGGGATCTTGGATCTCGACCAGCTATCTCATCGGGGAAATCGTGACCATTCCGCTAACCGCCTGGCTCACCCGTGTGTTCACTGTCAGATGGTACCTGCTGGCCAGCGTGGGACTGTTTCTGCTCTTTTCTTGTCTCTGCGGAATTGCTCGTAGTCTCAGCGAAATGATCTGTTTCCGAGCCGGCCAGGGTTTCACCGGCGGAGTGATGATCCCGATGGCCCTGACGGTCGCGTTGTCGACGCTACCGAAAAGCAAACAGCCGTTCGGTCTCGCTCTTTTCGGAATGACCGCTACCGTGGGCCCGGTGGTCGGGCCGACGGTAGGCGGTTGGCTAACGGACAACTTCGGCTGGCATTGGGTCTTCTACATCAATCTCTTTCCCGGAGCTTTAATGATTGGTGCTATACTCTATGCCATTGACCGCCAGTCGATGAAGCTCGAGCTTTTGCGCGAAGGTGACTGGATCGGCATTGGCGCCATGGCAATCGGTCTCGGCTCATTGATCGCAATGTTAGAAGAAGGCCAGCGCAAAGATTGGTTTGGTAGTGAGTTTATTCAACAGTGCGGCTTTCTGGCGGCAACCTTTATCCCACTGTTTGTCGTGATCGAGCTGATTCGCAAAAGACCGTTTGTTAATCTCCGTCTGCTCGGCAGCCAGAATCTGAGTATGTCTTGTGCCACTAACTTCGTTCTTGGTTTCGCTCTTTACGGTTCTGTTTATCTCCTCCCTCAATATCTCACCATTGTGCAGGGCTATAGCGCGTTTCAAACCGGTTTGACCATGATTTGGATCGGCATCCCGCAGCTTGTCATTTTCCCCTTTGTGCCCCGACTAATGCAGCGGTTCGACCTTCGGCTTATAGTTTGCTGCGGAACTCTCGTATTCGCGCTTAGCTGCTGGATGAACACGTCGATGTCTCATGATAACGCCGGCGAACAGTTTGCGATTGCGAACACCGTGCGGGCCATCGGTCAGCCGTTTACGATTGTCCCACTGGCGTCGCTGGCCACCGCCCAGCTGCCTACTAAATATGCGGCCGACGGATCAGCGCTTTTCAACATAACGCGGAATCTCGGCGGCAGTGTCGGAACCGCTCTGCTTGATACACTGGTCGTTCAACGGGAACAATTCCACGATTTCCGAATTGGCGAGTACATAAATCCTTTTCGGTTAGCCGTTCAAAATCGCGTAGCCCAGATCAGTTCGACCTTTGTGGCCAAAGGCTATGAGCCGGCGACGGCCACCAACAGCGCGTATGCGCAATTGAAAATGTTGGTTAGGCGGGAAGCTTACGTGATGGCTTTTAACGACGCTTTTTTAGTCGTTATGGTTGCTTTGCTCATTGGCGCGTTCCTAGTCTGGTTTTGCCATGGCCAGAGAAAACCTGTCGCCGCAAGGAGGTCTAACGAAAGCGATCTCTAGCTAGGCCAGCAGGATCAGATTGTGGGGCGCAACAGGCCAAGATCTCCGGCCATGCGCACCAACTCGGCCAGCGAATCGGCCTGCATCTTCGCCATGATATTGGCGCGATGGAACTTGATCGTCTTTTCCACAATGTTCAGCTCCGCGGCGCTTTGTTTATTGAGCATGCCGGCGATCACGTGGTTCATCACGTCGCGTTCGCGCGGCGTCAGCGATCGATAGCGTTGTCTCAATCCGGCGAGCTTCTCAGCCTGCTCACGGCGGGTGCGGTCCCGCTTCAACGCCTCGTCGATGGCGTCGAGGAATTCCTGCTCGCGGAAAGGTTTTGCGAGAAACTCGATCGCCCCGGCTTTCATCGCCCGCACCGAAGTTGGAACGTCACCGTGGCCCGTAATGAAGATGATCGGAATCTGGCAATCCAAATGTATCAGCTCCTGTTGGAAGTCGAGCCCGTTAAGGCCGGGCATACGCAAATCTGTGACTAGGCACGCTGTCACATCGGGACGGCTGCTATTCAGAAACTCTAGCGCCGAGGCGAACGTATGAACCGTATGCCCGGCCAGGCGCAGAAGACGCTCGGCAGAACGGCGGAACGACGGATCGTCGTCCACGACGAAAACGATGGCGTCAGGCTTACGCACAAAATCCGGCATTTCTACAGGCAGAGAGAAGAGGAACGTCGCGCCTGCATGTTCATTCGCCTGGGCCCATAAGCGCCCACCGTGAGCTACCACGATGGAACGGCTGATACGCAGTCCTATGCCCAGCCCGCCTGGCTTGGTCGTGTAGAACCTTTCGAAGAGGCGTTCCGGGTCCCCTGCGCCGAATCCACCGCCGAGGTCACTCACGGTGATCAAGACTGCGGGCTCGCCGGTCAGTTCTAGGCGCTCAGCGCCAATGGTTAAAATCCGACGCGGACCCGGCACTGCGCTCATCGCCTCGGCGCCGTTCATCACCAGATTGAGAACGACCTGCTGTAGTTGAACACGGTCTCCTATTACCCGCGGCAGGTCTTCGGGGAATTCGATGCGGACCGTAATTCCGCGTCCGGTCAACTCGCGTTGCGCGAGTGCCAGTACGTCTCGCACTAGGTCATTGACTTTCAGGGGCTCTTTTGCCGGAGTGCTTCGCTTCGCGAGCTCGCGGATGCGCGCGATAATGGAGCTTGCCCGTTCGGCATCCTTCACAATATCGGACAGGACCTCACCCAATTCTTCCTGCTTCTTGGGTTCGGCGGCAGCAATCTTTAGGGCTGCATTGGCGTTGTTGACAATGGAGCCAAGCGGCTGATTTACTTCGTGAGCGATCGTCGCGGCCAGTTCACCCAAAGTCGTCAGGCGCACGACATGCGAGAGTTCAGCTCGCGACTTTTGCAAAGCTTCTTCGGCATGCTTGCGCTCCGTGGTGTCCAGCACTAACCCCACGAAATAATCCACTGAACCGTCGACGCGCCGAAGACATTTGGCCGACATAATGGAGTGAATGACCCGGCCGTCCTTACGAATCCACCTTTTGTCCAGCGAGTAACCTTCGATCTCGCCCGCCATAACGCGATTGAACTGATGCACGTCGGCAGCGAGATCATCGGGGTGCGTCATTTCGGCCCAGGTCTTCTGCAACATCTCGTGCCGTGGATATCCCAGAATGCGGCAGAGCTCATGATTCACTTCGAGAATGCCTTTGGCCGGTGAAGTCACAGCCATGCCGATCAGTCCCAGTTCGAAATAACTCCGAAAACGGGCTTCGCTTGCGCGCAGCGCCTCCTCCGACAAATGGTTCTCGACCAACTCAGCGGTCAGCCGCGCGTAGAGATCGGTAAGGCGCAACTCGCGGTCGGAGGGTTGGTGAGGCTCGCGAAAAAACGTGGAGATAATGCCCAATGGTTCGCCGCCCCGGCCAAACAGAGGCGTGGATTGCACAGCGCGATAGCCAGCGGCCTCGGCAGCAGCACGGTGCGGCGCGAAGGCCGCATCACTCAGGATGTCCACGATGACGACACGCCCGCGCCGCGCCAGCGCCTGGCACCAGGTCGTGTTTTCGTCATTGCAATCCTGGAAGTGTGCGAGAAAATCCGGCTTAAACCCCTGTTGCGCGACAATCGCCAGTGACCGAGCAGCCCGGTTGTAGGATTGAAGACAGCCGAGCTGCGCGCTTTGAAGCGCCATTGTAGCGGTAAGCACCTCCTCCGAGAGCGTCTGCAGTGTAACCACCGACACTGATTCGCTAGGGACCGAATCCGACAAAAGGGACACGATGAGCGTTTGCTGCTACGGATTCACAGCGATGCGGTTTTCGACTTTATTTTCGGATTCGATTTAAGCTCCAACAGAACATCCTCGCGAATCGCCTCATCACTTCTCACTTGCGTTGTAGTCGCCATATTTGTTTTTCCTTTTTTGGCTGACAGCTCAAACTCGGGTGGCCGAAAGACGAGCGACAAATGAAAGAATCGCTGCAATGCCTCTCTTCCAGAGACCATCGAGTTTCGCGCACGGCTCAACGATATCTACATGCGCCAGCGTCACTTCGCCAGATAGTTCGCAAGCAAAAGCTGCTTCCCGGTCAACCAAGTCGCCAGGAGTACGTTGCCCGCGAAGGGTATGATCCCCTTCCGCCGTCTCCAAGCTGGGGATGAGACTTGGGTCATCAGCAGGCTATGACGGACAGGCCAGATGGGCGGAAGACGCACTTTGGGGTCTTGAATACACTGACGGCCTGTTCTGGGAACGGGAACCTTCTATTCCCGGCGCAGTCCGGGAAGAGAGCTGTGCAGCGATTGAGAATATCGGGCCCCATAGTCGCTGATTCCCCAAAACGCATGAGCATTCCTTGCCGACCTCAAACCAGGAACCGAAGTGTCCGAATCCAACGCGCTCAGGGCGTTCCCTAAGTTGATCAGCAAATGGGAAATTCCAGGAATCATTTGCTCCAGGCGGTTGAAGAGATCGATGAAGGAACCGGCTGCAGCGTTACGATAATAGTCCGTTTCGATCTCTTCGACTCGGTAGCGGGTGATCCAGAGATTGTTAACGTGGCCGAATTGTTCCGCCTCCCGCGAAAGCTTCGGCCATGCGTCGGAGATAGCCTCTACCAGGTGATCAAAGTCCGGCTCTCGGTTACGACGCGTTTTCATCTTCTCACGGTCCGTTCGAAGCTGCGAAAGCACTGCTTCAAACTTACTGCGATTAGCGGGCAAAAACGGATGAAAAATAGTTCCTAGCGAGCGGGTATCGTCTTTGGCGTCGTTAAATAGACGGCGAATCGTAAGGACACAATCGTTGCAGAGAGCCTCTACAACAGCTCGGAATCCGGGGCCCCGTGGGCCTTCCAAATATCGGTTACGAAGCGATTCGTTAGTCACCATCGGTCGCAGCAGAGAAAATTTGAGAACTAGCCCGGCGTGGTCGACTTCAATGTGGCAATATAAGTTTCGGAGGCTGTCGACTGTCAGATAGCTGCTCATTTTGATAATAACTGGGCTGACCTTTCCCTTCGCCGCTCTGGCGTTCAAGTTCTACCAAGAGCCTTCCATTTTTGGACTGAAATTTGCTTACCTCCGATTTACGAGGTGCGGCACCCCGTACGCAGGGGTCGCCGATTTGACTTCTCCGAGATCACTGGCATCCATACGGCCGAACTATAGACCGACAGTGCGAGGATCGCTCCGCCAATTTTGGCCAAACCCCTGCTGAATTTGCCAAGTCAGCGCTTGGCGCACCAGATTTTGCGCTCCATCGTTTACTCCTAGCCTAAGGTCCAGTAAGATTCTGTTTGCGGGCGCTAAGCCGGGGTTGGATAAATAATTGTTCCCTAGAAATCCTCGTTGTGGTGCAGATGGCGACACTTCTGCGCGGTTCGGGATAGGCAAGAGACCAGGGCAAAAGAGAAGCGATGCCAGCACAGGTGGTCGATTTTTTTGGCGCAGGCGGGTCAATCGACAAGGATGGGTGAACGCAATTCACGGGGTTGCTAGGCGGGTCGCTCAGTGAGTGATTGGAGCGACCTTGAATTGAAAGGGACGAGCTAGGTCGACAAAAGCGGGCCAAAGCATGCACGCCGAAGAATTCGATTTCAATCCAATGGAGCTGAATCAGATTAACGGTGAAAACCAGGAGTGTCTATGATGCAGGAAGCCGAATTAGTCGAACAACTCTCCCGCCTCGCAGTATATCGCGACTTCGAACAAGCGTTCCAGCAGGTGACGGGATTGTCCGTCCGGTTAAAGGAACCGGGAATATGGAATTTAGCGTGCGTCGGCGTGCGTCAAGAAGCGGAGTTCTTAAGCGTTACCGTAGTACCGGTGTTGCTTGGGGAGAGGATTATTGGAGTTCTCCAAACCGGTCCAGCTGCGAGCGACGGATCGATGGCTGATCGGGAAAAACGAGTTCCCGTCGCGGCTACAAACCGAAACTCGGACGGCACAAGCAATGGGAGTGTCCCGGTTTTTTCGCGATCGCGTCATGAGGCGATGGTGCATCTGTTACGAATATTTGCCGAACAGCTCTCATTCTATGCCAGTCAAATTGTGATTAGGTCGAATGAACGCGAACCGTACCAGGTGCGCGTGGCCCGGGCATTCATATTCAATCATCGAACGGACAAGATCAATTTGAGGGACGTCGCCCGGGCAACGCATGTAAGCACCTTCTACTTCTGTAAGATCTTCAAGAAAGCGACTGGTCTGACTTTTGTGGAGTACCGGAACCGGCTGAGGGTTGAATCAGCCAAGAAAATGCTTCTGAATCCGAATCTTAGCGTCAGCGAAGTTGCCTACACCGTCGGCTTCCAATCGCTCACTCAATTCAATCGCCTTTTTCGCCGGGTAGTGGGGAAGGCGCCTACTCGCTTTCGATCTCAACTAGCGCCCGAAATCGCATCGAGTAGATCCTAGAGAGAAATTGGCTTGGGCTGCAGCGAACAGAGCGCAATTTGGGCAAAATCTTGGCCAAGATTAGCACAGCGGCTTTTCTGCGTTCGCTTATGCTCTCACTGGGTAGATGAAACTTGGGGCTCTCAAACCGGAAGAGCAGGGCAGCGGGCTCCCGAATGCATGCGGGCGCACTTGATAGTTAGGTGGAAGCGAAGTTCCGGCGTGGGAACAAACAGATCCTTCATATGCGCAAATTGGGTAAACTGGTGAATCTAGCCACTAGAGAAGGCCGGGTTCGTTCAAAGCACAACTTCGCCGGGCGCGGTGCGGAAGAGTCACTTGTAAACTCTTCTCGGCGAAGCGGTGCCGCGCATTTTGCGGGTTCGCCGTGGTCTTTGGAAGACCCGTCAAGTGCTGCAACCAATGCTCAGTTCAATTCCGCTGGGAATTTCGCTTCTCAGGAAGAAGCACTGGTTGGCGCTCTGCACCATCACGTTAAGGCCGCATTACGGCTGGCTAAATTGGTTGGGGAAGCTGAGAAGGCTGCGACGTCGGCTGAGCGCTCCCGGATAGCGCATGATTTGCACGACTCGCTTACTCACTGTCTCACGGGCATCTATACTCAGCTAGAGGCTGCCGCTCAACTCCGCCAAATAAAGCCCGAGGTGGCTGATTCCTGCGTTTGCAGGGCTAGAGACCTGGCACACCGGGGGCTGCAAGACATTCGACGTTTAGTCAGCGCGCTTCAACCTGACGCTGCCGAATACGGCGACTTGGCTGAAAATCTCCGCCGGCTGGCATTGGAGTCCTCGTGCGAAACTGGCACCAAAGTGCAATGCCAGCTCCCATCCGCTGGCCACCTCATTCCTCCCGATATCGGATACCAGTTATCACAAATCGCCCGGGAAGCGGTTGGGAATGCACTTCGGCACGCTCGGGCAAAAAGCATTAGCTTACAGCTAGCGTTCAACGGCGAAACTATCGAGCTTTCGATTGAGGATGATGGGGTTGGTTTTCGACTCGATCATCCGGCCATCCAGCTTGGCTATGGGTTGAATGCCATGAGGCAGCGTGCAAACCGGGTACATGGGAAGTTCCATCTTCGAACTTCACCAGGTGCCGGCACCTCGATCCAACTATCTGTTTGCTGTCCCACTTGGAGCCAGACCGGATGAAACGATCTGCCAAGCTGCGTCTTGTCCTGGCAGACGATCATTCCGTACTCCGTGAGGGACTAGCACTAATCCTCGATGCGCTGCCAGATATGACTGTGGTAGCCCAAGCTTCTACTGGCGAAGAAGCGCTCCATCTATGCTGGGAACACGAGCCCGACGTGCTGATCCTGGATCTTCAGATGCCTGGTGAGGGCGGTGTCAACACGGTAAAACGCCTTCTGAAAAAGCGGCCGGAGGCCAAGATTCTAATCCTCACGGCTTACGACATCGATGAGGACATCTACCGCTCGATGCACGCGGGAGCGAGCGGCTATGTCCTTAAGGACACGCCGCGAGAGGAATTGATCGGCGTCATCCGAACTATCGCCTCTGGCCAGCGATATGTTGGTCGTACCACTGGAGCCAAACTAGCAAGTCGAATTGGCGCGCCGGAATTGACTGTACGCGAGCTTTCGGTCCTAGAGTGCGTGGCCGCAGGGCAGGCCAACAAGGAAATCGCCGATAAATTGAGCATTAGCGAGGGTACCGTGAAAAGTCATGTGAACAGCATCATGCAGAAATTGGGTGCTTTGAGTCGAACAGACGCCGCGATTACCGCGCTACGAAAAGGTCTTATCAAGTTGTAGGCCGATCCCCAAGAGAATTGCGCGCCCGCCAATCGCACTCGTTTTTGCCCAGCAAGCCGACAGACAAAGGGTTGATCTTTCCTTCCATCGAAAGGTCGGTATTGACTTAAACTTTAATTGCTACGGCGGTTCACCACTCTCGCTATATCTTCGCTGAGACAACCAATAATCGTGCAGTGAATAGACAATAGGAAGGACCAATATCGCTTATGCAAGCTAGGAGTGATGATTCGATTCGTGACGACGTTTTATATGAGCTGAAGTGGGACCCAAAAATAGGATCCACCAGCGATATCGTTGTCGGCGTGAAGGACGGGGTCGTGACGCTTTCCGGGTTCGTTCGAAGCTATTGGGACAAAGACGCCGCTGAGAAGGCGGCGAAGCGCGTCTACGGAGTGCGAGGCGTGGCGAATGATATTGAAATCAAACTGGCCTCGACGCGAACGGATCCGGAGATCGCTCGGGACGCCGTTCATGAACTTGAGAGCCATGTCAGCATCCCAAGTGATAAGATTAAGGTGACGGTGAAGAACGGCTGGGTGACCCTGGAAGGCGATGTGGACTGGCAATATCAAAAGACGCTCGCCGGGTCGGCAGTGAAGAAGCTGAAAGGAGTCATTGGGATAACCAACGACATCGAGCTCAAGCCGAAAATTTCTCCGACAGAGGTAAAAGAAAAGATCGAGGAGGCGCTGCGGCGGAGCGCAGAGCTTGATGCCCGGCGAATCACTGTAGAGGTTGATGGTCGCACGGTGAAGCTTTATGGCAGCGTGCGTGCCTGGGCCGAGAGAGAAGAGGCGGAGCGCGCCGCGTGGTCTGCACCTGGAACGACGAAGGTCGAAAACCACATCACGATCAGTCCTTAGCACCGCGGCTTTGCTGGCCTTATTTTAAGATCGTCCACCGGGACCCTTTCATTTCTCGGGTGAAACTAATTGCCGAGTCGTGGGATGTTCGCGAGGGTGGCTACGAAGTCGGCAACTTCCCGGTGCTGTGGGCGGAGTGGAACGGACGCTATCGGCTTCTGGAAGGGTGACACCGGCCTGGTGGGCGAGATCGCGCCGAAGGACCAAAACCACAGACGAGGGGTAATGCACTGCGGGACCGCCAGCGGCGAAGCTTCTTGGCTACGCTAACTGTTTGTGAACACCTCTCAGCCCTCGATGGTGTGCTTTCTGGCGAGTCTACGGCTCGGCCACCTGCTACGACCTCCACGATCGCTCACCGCCGCTCAGCACCGCTTCAGAGCTGGATGCAGCCGCGCACCCGGCGTGGCGCACCGCTTGATTGGGCGAGCTGTATTGGCGATCAAAAATCTACCGCCCGGGTGCGCGCCGTTACTGACCCACAAAGCACCTCCGTCATGAATCACCGCCAGTGGCCGGGCACCCAATGCCAACCTCTGACAGTATGAACCCAATGTCCAGGCGCCCAAAGCGCGCCGGGATGCGGACGAATAACATAAGTGCCGGCGCGCCAGACGTAACGCGCCCCGTTCCAAGTCCAGTAGCCCGGAACCCAGTAATAATTCGGGCCGGGAGCGGGCGGCGTAACTTCTACTAGCGGGATCGGCGGCGCGATTCGAACGTAGATGGCCGCGGTCGATGAAGTTTGCATTACCAGAAGAAGTGCGGCGACTAGCGCGACGTGAAAAGGACCGGCTAAACTCAGCCGCAAAACTTTGCGGCAACCGTTATTCGCTAATTCGGTTTGCATATTTTACCTCGGTTAAAGATTTAACTTCTTACCCGGAGACACTGTCTTTCCAATAGCTCCACTCTAAACCGCCTTATAGTAGAAGGCTTGTGTCTAATGGTTCAGCTGGCGATCAACCTTCGCGGGACGGAAAGCGATCACCATAGCTTGAAACCGAATTGACCACAGAGACCACTGAGAAAGACTAAGAAAAAAGCTTTTGGGTTGGTCTCTGTGAACGCTGTGTTCACCGTGTTGAATGTCCGCATGCTGAAATACCACTCCAGTACATATAGTGAGAGCAATAATTACCTTATCGCGACAGCAGTGGCAATGGCTCTTTAGAAAGGAAGAAATCAATAATGACAGTTGATCCGCAAACCAGGACCGAAGATCAGATTCGAAGGGATGTGGAGTTAGAGTTGAAATGGGATCCCATAATAACTTCTAGCGACATCGCCGTAGCCGTGAAAGACGGGGTGGTGACCCTTTCCGGTTTTGTTTCCAGTTTTTGGGAGAAAACTGAAGCGGAGAAGGCTGCCAAGCGCATTCATGGGGTGAGAGCGGTGGCTAATGATGTCGAAATCAAACTATTTTGGGAGCGAACCGATCCCGAGATCGCGAGGGCGATTGTCATTGCGCTGGAGAACAACGTCAATATCCCAAGCGACAAAATAAAAGCGACAGTAAAGGACGGTCTGGTAACGCTAGAAGGCTATGTGGATTGGCAATATCAAAAGGCCTTGGTCGAGTCGGTAGTGAAGAAGCTCAGAGGAGTCAGAGGCATCACCAACAAGATAGAGGTCAAGCCGACAGCTTCTCCCGACGAGATCAAGGACAAGATCGGGGAAGCGCTGCGGCGGAGGGCGGAGCTTGATGCCCGGCGAATCACTGTGGAGGTTGAAGGCAGCACGGTACAGCTCTATGGCAGCGTGCGCTCTTGGGCAGAGAAGGAGGAGGCGGAGCGAGCTGCTTGGTCTGCACCTGGAAGCGCCAACGTTAAAAACCACATCAAGGTCGAACTGGGTCGTTTTCTTCACTTTTCAGGATCAGACTGAAAAGTGGGTACCGACGATCGTCTGCGGCGTTTGGCAAACGGTTTATCGCCAATCCGGATCTGCCTACCCGCTTTTTTACTCGATGCGCCGCTCGCTGCAGTTGATCAGACCACTTTGGTATGGTGGCGATGAGAAAGTACACTGAGTATCCAATACTGACTACCGTCGCTAAATCGTCTTCTCTAGCCAATATGAATCGCATGGACGGCTGTTCTGCCGAGTCATTCGATCACATGTAGTTCGGCGGTGGATCTATCGCAAAAATCCCTTGGGCAATCTATAAATAGTTTACTTTGGTATCGAACTTTATTCCATTTGTCGCCTGTCTCGCCGCCACCCAAGCTTAAGATGGCAAATCAGCCAGGAGAAAATCAATATGACAACTGCGAGCCAAGTGAGGAGTGACGAGCTGATCCGCGAAGACGTGTTGTCGGAGCTTAAATGGGACCCCAAATTAGAGTCGAACGACATTGCCGTAGCGGTGAAAGATGGGGTTGTGACTCTCTCCGGGTACGTATCTAATTTTTGGGAGCTCGATGTCGCCGAAAAGGCGGCCAAGCGTGTTTATGGAGTGAAAGCAGTGGCCAATGATATTGAGGTGAAGATGTTCTGGCAACGAACTGATCCGGAGATCGCCCGGAATGCGGTTCGAGTGCTAGAGAGCCACGTCAGCATGCCCAGTGACGAAATCAAAGTGACCGTTAAGAGCGGCAAGGTAACGCTGGAAGGAACCGTTGATTGGGAGTACCAGAAGGAACTCGCGCGGTCGTCGGTAAAGAGGCTTCGTGGAGTGACCGGCGTCGTCAACAAGATAGAGGTGAAGCCGCGACTTTCTCCTTCCGATGTGCAGGAAAAGATAGAGGAAGCGCTGCGGCGAAGTGCGGAGCTTGATGCTCGCCGCATCAGGGTGGAAGTCGATGGTACTGACGTAAAGCTTCATGGGGCGGTGCGCTCATGGGCCGAGAGGCAAGAGGCCGAACGGGCTGCCTGGTCGGCGCCCGGCGCCACCAAGGTCGAAAATCTGATCACGGTGAATCCTTAGTAATTAACAACGTGTTCCCTCTGTTAGATTCGGTTCCTACCCGATCGGTGCCAGTAGTTACTCGGATACTGATTATCATTAACTTCGTCGTGTTCTCTTTTGAGCTCTTAATGCCGCAAGAGACCCTCGAGCAAACTCTCCAGCTGTTTGGCATTGTACCAGCGCGTTTTACTCACCCGGAATGGGCTGCGTTCGTAGGGCTCCCCATCAATGATTATTGGCCTCTCCTGACCCATCAATTCCTACATGGCGGATGGTTGCACATTATCGGCAACATGTGGGCTCTTTGGATCTTCGGGGACAATGTGGAAGATCGGATGGGGCCTCTTCGATTCACAGTTTTCTACCTGATTTGCGGGTTCGCAGCGGCGGTGACGCATATCTTGACCCAGCCAGACTCGACCGTTCCAACTGTGGGCGCCTCCGGCGCAATCGCGGGCGTACTGGGGGCGTACTTACTTCTATTCCCGACGGCGCGACTAGTGGTGATGTTTCCAGTGTTGTTCCTGCCGTTCTTCTTCGAGCTGCCGGCCGCGCTTTATTTGGTGTTTTGGTTTTTCCTACAGTTGTTCAACGGCGCATTTGCATTGGCCGGTCCTCACTCGGTCGGCGGCATCGCTTGGTGGGCACATGTGGGTGGGTTTACGGCCGGGCTGGTGCTCTGTCCGCTGTTCACTTGGAGGCGATGTCCGTCCAGGCGGCTTCAACCCGATGAGTACGGCATTGAGGGGGTGTGGCAGTCGCAAAAACGGCGTTGGTAAGAAGAAAGGATCGTTGTGGATCAGATTTTCTGGTTGTTTTTCATGCTGATGGCCCTTCAGCCGGCGATGTCTCAAAGATTTTTGGAGGCGTCACGAAAACGCTTGATCGGCCAAATTGAGCGAGACCGCCGATCACGGGTGGTATTGCTCGTACATCGACAGGAGACCATGAGCTTGTTGGGTTTTCCGGTAGCCCGTTATATCGACGTGAACGACAGCGAAGAGGTGCTTCGCGCCATTCATCTGACGGATTCTAAGGTACCGCTTGATTTGGTGCTGCACACCCCGGGAGGTTTGGTGCTGGCCACCACTCAAATTGCTCGCGCGGTGCTCGCTCACGAAGGAAAGGTCACCGTATTTGTGCCTCATTATGCCATGTCGGGCGGCACCTTGATCGCGCTTGCTGCCGACGAGATTGTGATGTCTGAACATGCGGCGTTGGGGCCCGTGGATCCGCAGCTCGGTCAGCAGCCGGCAGCGTCAATTCTGAAGGTACTGCGGCAAAAACCAATCGGCGAGGTGGACGACCAAACCTTGATCCTGGCAGATCAGGCGGAAAAAGCCTTGAGCCAGATGGCACACGAAGTGCAGGAGTTATTGGCTGGAAAGTATCCGGACGACAAGGCTGCTGAGCTAGCCAAGCTATTGACCAGCGGTACTTGGACGCACGATTATCCGCTCACCTATCAGCGGGCAAGCGCCCTAGGGCTGCGTGTGCAAAAAGAAATCCCAGATAGGGTGCTGCAACTAATGCAATTGTACCCACAGCCAACCCGCAAGCAGTCTTCCGTCGAGTATGTGCCCGTTCCTTATCGCTCAGGCCGTTCTGATGGTAGCGGCAAGTGATCGTCAGCTGAAGAAAAGCTTATACAATGCTTGGTGCACTGCGAGATTCGGTTCAAGGTCGGAGAAAGGTTCGCAGACCAGCTCCAGGGCCTCCTGGTCGGCTAACAAGTTCAGCACCGTCTGTTGCTCGAATCCGGCGGGGAAGTTCAAGAGGCTGTGCTGAACTCTCTCGCGGACTTCCTTCCACCAACTAGCGGTTGCGGATTCGTCCATACAAAAAAGATTTTTCATAGCCGAGATTCGCTGCGAAGCAAGCATTTTCGGGGCCAGCAGCTGTCTTGATCGCAACTCATTTCTGGAAAAATGCACAGGACCGCGAGCGGCTTTGACGACAATACCGAGCCTCGCGAATGGCGAACCGGACGTGCGCTGGGAGATCGTGAATATCAGCCGCTGGATGATTTCAGCTCGATGTACTTCGGATCAAGAAGAGCGCACTATTCGCCAAGAAAAGCTGAGCTCGTCATAAGTCGGCAGATTAATCTTACCAGTCAGACGAGAATGGTAATTCTGACTACCGTCAGAACTCGATCGCTTCGCCAATATCATGAACGAACAAGCAACGCATCACGAGCGGCCCACGGTTCGTAAGTCAAAAGCTCTGTCGAGCGGTACAAAGGCCCCCGATTTTACTTTGCACAGTACACCTGATCAGTTCGTAAGTCTCAGCGAATTCCAGGGTCAACCCGTGGTGCTCGCCTTTTACCCAGCCGACTGGAGCCCGGTCTGTGGCGATGAAATAGCACTCTTCAACGAAGTGCTTCCAGAGTTCCAAAATTTAGGAGCCGAACTTGTGGGTATCTCGGTTGACGGTGCGTGGTGTCACGCCGCTTTTGCCCGGGAACTCAAGTTGCATTTCCCGCTACTCGCTGATTTCGAACCCAAAGGTGCGGTCGCTCGTCAATATAGAGTATACCGCGAAGGGGACGGCGTGAGCGAACGCGCCCTGTTCGTCATCGATTCGGAGGGAGTCATTCATTGGAGTTACGTTTCGCCGCTTGGGGTAAACCCAGGAGCTAACGGAGTCTTATCGGCATTGGAAGACCTTCAAACCAAGAAGGCTGCGAAAAAGTCGTCACACTCAAAGGAGTTAAAACAGAAATGAAAGGGGCTCGATCCGCAAGCATTCCAGCGACGAAGCTAACCGTCCCGGTTGCCAAACGCGACCACATTCAAGGCTCCCTCCATGCCTCTGTGACTCTCCTGGAGTACGGTGACTACGAATGCCCTGCTTGCGGTCAAGCTTACCCAATCGTCAAAGCGGTGCAGGAGCGTTTGGGTGATAACTTGTGCTTCGCCTTCCGTCACTTCCCACTCAAGAACGTACATCCGCACTCCGAGCATGCGGCGGAGGCTGCCGAAGCAGCAGGTGCGCAGGGAAAATTTTGGGCGATGCACGACGCTCTATTTGAGAATCAGGACGCTCTCGAAGATGAAGATCTGGCCCAATACGCGGCCGCATTGCGGCTCGATGCCCGTCGGTTGATTGCCGAGGTCGCGGCGGGCGCCTATGCTGTCCGCTTGAGGGAGGATTTCATGAGCGGAATCAGAGGAGGAGTAAACGGTACGCCGACTTTTTTCATCAATGGCATCCGTTATGATGGCGCCCGCGGTCTGACAGCCTTACTTGCAGCACTGACACCTCCGCAGGTAGGGTATGTCTAGCCTGGGATGGTAAACTTCGCAGAGACCGATGCGCAACCAACGGAGAAATCGCGCGTTACAGTTTGCGAAATTCGATTGAAGTTGTGCTCCACTTAAATTTCGAGGAGTTGACGTACGAACCCTAAGTTGCTGCTGGTGACTGACCTGGGCATGCTCAAAGCCTACAAGCTCGAGTTTACTCTTCAAGACACCCCCAGGCTCGAAGAGTTGGAGCAGGTTGTTTTGGAAGAGGCCCACACCCGGGTGGTGGATACGGTGAGCGATCTGGCCGGGCGCCGCGCTGCCCCAACTCAAAAAAGCTGGGGTGCCCCTTTAAGTGACGATCATAAGCTCGAACTCGAGTCTAAACGTCGTCTCATCCGCCAGATCGCCGCTCACATCGAGCGACTGATCCAGAAAACTGATTGTCAAGTTTGTTGGTTGGCCGCGCCCAAGGAAGTCAGTCACCAAATCCTGAATGAATTGGCACCTCGGGTTCGCCATCACATTAAGCGAGTAATTTCGTGCGACCTGGCCAAAGCCGGACAAAGGGAACTGCTAGCCCAAGTCTTGAACCCCAGCTTCTGGACTATCCCAATGTGAACACGTATCCGGAATCCGATCAGACCAGAACTAACCTATGACCAAGAACCCGATTGAACCCGATGATCGCGGCCTGGTGTTGGCATGTCCGAATTGTGGTCAACGCAATCGCATGGTTTACGGGCGTTTAGGGCAGAAGTTTCGCTGTGCTCGATGCCACACCGAACTCAGTTCTCCAGGTGAACCGATTGAAGTGAAAAAGGAATCTGTTTTCGAGGCTCTCACTAGTCAGTCTCCCTTGCCGGTGCTAGTGGATTTTTGGGCGCCTTGGTGTGGACCGTGCAGAATGGTCGCCCCCGAGATAACTAAAGTTGCGGCCGAGGGGCCGGGCCACTGGCTGGTGGCAAAGGTGAATACGGAACAGCTGCCGGGCTTAGCCCAACGGCTTCGAATTACCGCAATTCCAATGATGGCGATCTTCAAAGCGGGTCGGGAGCTGGCTCGAAAGGCAGGTGCAATGCCGGCTTCAGCGATTCGTCAATTTGTTGAGCAAGCTGGCCAAAGCGGAATTCGATAAGGCCTCTTGAATATCGCTTCTCCTATCCCATTGACAAACCCAATGCCGATTACAGGGAATAGCTCGATGCACGAACATCTGGCAAGAGCTAGGAAGGGAGGAACGGACCACACCTTACCCTACGGGACGGAATCCGTTCTCGCACCGTTTCCAGGCACTACGTGCCAGGCTACTTTCATTCAGTCTACGGGACAAGTCCGACAGCTCCTAAAGGGACGAGGGGCATGCTCTGCGCTCCCGAAAGTTGGGCCAGCGGCAATACGTAAGAATCTAGCGTTTTTCTGTCGAACGTTTAGCTGTTCGGCCAACTTCATTACGTTCGCGTCAGACCAGCGAGAAGGCAGAATGTTAGGACGTGAAGGTCAATGGTACGACTGGGTTGTTGCCGGACGAGACATGGAAAGACGGCTTTCTAGACTGATGGAACGCGCCCGCATCGACGACGGCGTGGCACGTAAGAAAGACGGAAAGCTTGGGCGCAACTTCTCACGACTATCGTTCCGTTCGCTCCGACACAGCTTCAATTCGGCGATGGCCAACGCCGACGTTCCGCTCGAGATCCGCCAAAAGCTGACCGGCCATGCCAGCCAGGACATGAACAAGCACTACACTCATTTGGAGCTTGAGACGGTGCGGCGGGCTGTCGAGTCCATTTCTCGCTTGCCCAACAAAGCTTCCGACATACCTCCCAAGGAAAGCGCGTCGGGACGACTTGCGTAATATTTCGCTTGAAAGGCGAAGCGGTGGGCGATATGTCCACTGGATTTTTTCCTGCAGAAAGCAATTCGTAGAACTTCGATCGAGAGAAGACTTGAGTATTGGACGGCGCTTGGAATTCGAAGCCACCGCGGCGCTAATGTTTTGGATCCGTGGGTTGTCCAGTGAGTCTCTTCGGGAAAACCGTGCCGACTGATCTTGAGAAAGATGTCATCCATCCAGCTCGCTCCACCGCCTCGAAACGGCTTCTCGATGAGCGGGCCGATGATATGCCAGATTCGATGTGCGGAACTTGAGCCATGTGATCTCGAGACCATGAACTCAGCGACGAGCTTCGCGGGGCTCTTACTAATGGAAAAGATGGATTGACCTGCCGCGCTGCTTTGAGCTAGCAGGTTCCATAGCCCGGTTCATGATAGCAATCGCAAGCCCCGAGAAACGAGCAATTGCGTAATAAAACCAAGGTGCGCGGCTCCGTATTCACCGCCCGCCGCTTGCAGGTCCGGGAGGTTGGGTTGCCTAGGCCTGGAGCGTAGCGGAAGGTATTACGGTCCTGCATGACTCTCTCATAGCGGGTATTCTCCCTCTTCGCTTCGCGCATCCAGCCAAAATACGCAAGAGTGCCAGTCCGGCTCAGACCGCCACTACCTCAGTCACTAACTTGGTGCACTAGTTGATCTAGTGTCCGACGGTTGATGCAGCGGCAAACATTCGAACGACAGGGCCATACGAAAAGGATGTTTTAATTACAGGCCAGGTGAGAGATAAAAGGCTAGTGCATTTCTGGCTGACATCCCTTTTTTCTCTGCTCGCTGCCATCATCGGCGGGTGGATAGCGGGGCGATACGCAGTTCACGCTCAAAAGCACGCGGTCAAGGAACAGCGGGCGATCGACCTTGAAGCGGAACGCCGGGCAGTCAATGGCACTCTTCAAGCGATTAAGCCGGAGTTGGAAGTTTTCAATGCCGAGTTGGTTGGCGACTTGAAAAGGAAATTCGGAGATTGGGATAAGCAGAAGCCGAGGAACGAGCAGCAAGACGAACGAGAACCGTTTGCTATTCCGCCGGTGACCCACAACTATTTCATAGTCTACGACTTGAACGCCGGGATGCTTGGAAGAATTACCAAAGCTGAACTAACCAAGAAGATCGTTACGACGTATGCTAGAGCCAAGAGTCTCATGGACGCTGTCAATTTCTATTCCCCGCGATACCAGGAAAGGGAGCGCCTGAGCCGCGGGGTGGGATCGGAGCCAGCCCAAGCGCAGGGTTTGGACCTAGGACTTAGAAACTGGGCTAACGAAACCATTCGAGAGCGACTTGAGGCTGTCGAGAGAGATTTGCCCACGTTGCTCGAGGATATCCAAAAATATTTGGAGTCATCAGGTGCTGACACGCCTGGGGGGTAAAGATGTATAGGTTTGAAACGGGAGAGATTTTTTCGCTGCCACCTTGGAGCAAATTGAGAAGAGTCTTAGCCAAAATTCGGCGAGAGGCTGTCATGCCTTCGTGTTATAAATAACACACTGATTCTGCTGTAGAATTGCGACTCCACCTCTGGCCAGAGTTTCTGGGTGAAGTCGATGAAAAAGACGATCCGTCAGATGAGAAGTTGAGAAAACGGATGAGCCGCACCTCAGAAAACTTTGCAAGAGGCAGAGCCGAATTTCCGCTGGTCCAGTTTCGCGACCGCGCTGAGGCCGGGCGGATTCTAGCTGAAAAGCTGCGACACTACGCGAATAATCAGAACGCTGTCGTGTTAGCCCTACCCAGAGGAGGTGTTCCGGTTGCCTATCATGTCGCACAAGCTCTGCGACTTCCGCTGGATGTGTTTGTGGTGCGCAAGCTCGGTCTACCTGGTCACGAGGAACTCGCGATCGGCGCTATCGCTTCAGGCGGCGTGCGCGTTCTGAACGAAGAGATTCTTTCTCTGATCCCGAATGCCGAGCGTATTGTCGCTGAGGTGACGGCTAGGGAAGTCCAGGAGCTGCAGCGGCGCGAGGCACTCTATCGTGGTGAACGGTCTCCGGTCGAACTTCGGCACAAGATCGTCATACTCGTGGATGATGGCGCCGCAACCGGTGCGACGATGAAGGCAGCGGTCAAAGCGTTGCGCGAGCATGCAGTAGCGAAGATCGTGACCGCGGTACCGGTCGGTGCGCCGGAGACCTGCTACGAGCTCAGCCGGCTGGCGGACGAGTCGATCTGCGCGATTGAGCCACAATGGTTTCGCGCTGTCGGGCAGTTCTTTCGGGACTTTTCGCCTACAACAGACCAGGAAGTGCGAGAACTTCTCGCTCGCGGTCAAAATGAGCTGAAGCAGGTTGAGCCGGGAATGCCTGATCAGGCGGGGGCGGCATATCTGAGGGGCCGCGCAAAATCATGTCCCAGGTGATCGCCTGCACAATCGCAGCGTGAGCACGGCAGGAAAACGTATGGCGTTTGGGGCGCCTGGAATCGCACCTCGTTAGGACGTCCAGTGCGAAGGAAGGCCTCGGAACCGCCTATTCTGGAAGCTGCCGGCTCTGGTTTACGCTCAGCCACGGCATCATCAATGAGATTTACTATCCGACTGTAGATCAGCCGAACACTCGCGATTTTGAATTTCTCATCAGTGACGGCAAGACCGATGCGGACGTCCTTGCGCTTGATTTCTTCCTCATTGTGCAACGTGGCGCGGGAGATCACGGAACCGGCGAGGAAAACCGGTTCCAGTTCGGCAAGCGGCGTCAATATGCCTGTGCGGCCAACCTGGACAGTAATCCCTTTCAGTTTGGTTTCAGCTTGCGCGTGCGTGTATTTGTAGGCGATCGCGTAGCGCGGCGCCTTGCTGGTGGTGCCGAATCTTTCCCATTGTTCGAGTCCGTTGATCTTGATGACCGCGCCGTCGATTTCGTAAGGCAGGCTCGTCTGAAGCCGCTTTAGTTCTTCAACTCTTACGATGACCTGTTCAATATCCTCGCATACCCACCAGTATTGTTGGGTGGGCAAACCGAACTCGTTGAGTTTTTCCTGCACCTCGGCCTGTGTCTTAAAGGTTATACCCTTAGTCGCACCGACATCATAGAACGCCGCATTCACCGGGCGCTGGACGACAACGCGTGGGTCAAGCTGATTCAGCGAACCGGCAGCCACGTTACGCGGGTTCGCGAATTGTTCTTCGCCGGTCCGCGCGCGTTCCGCATTGAGCTTTTTGAAATCCTCCACGGTCATGTATGCCTCGCCCCGCACTTCGAGCAATTGCGGTGGTCTCTTGATGATCAGTCCCAGCGGAATCGCGCGAATAGTTTTGAGGTTGGCAGTGATGTCGTTGCCTGTTCTCCCATCCCCACGAGTGGCCCCTCTGGCGAAGCCGCCCTTTTCGTAACACACGCTGATCGAGACGCCGTCGACCTTAGGCTCCAAGACATATTGTATGCTCTCGCCAGGCGCTAGCTTGTGGATGCGGGCGTCAAACTTGCGCAGGTCGTCGACGTTGTAGACCTTGTCCAGGGAGAGTATTGGCGGGTGGTGGTGAAGGGCCGGAAACTCCTTGATTGGCTGGCCGCCTACGCGCTGCGTAGGCGAGTCGGGAGTGATCAAGTCCGGAAATTGTTTCTCTAGCCGCTCGAGCTCTGCATAGAGTCGGTCGTATTCGCGGCCAGAAATCTCGGGCCGAGCCCGGACGTAATAAAGCTAGTCGTGTCGGCGGATTTGCTCGCGCAGGAACGAGGTTCTCTTTTTCGCTTCAGAAGAAGTCATAGCCGTCACAAATTCGTACCTCGACTACGGAGGCGGGTAGCTCCGAAATTCGACCAAATAGTCGACGTATAACTTTATTGGCAAGTCAACAGCTAATCGACGCAGATTCGGCACTGGTAACTCATGCTACTTTCCGCCTCCGAATTTCTACGCACGCGTGACTCAGGTTTTCATACATTCTCCTCGAGCGAAGAAGCGGCCACCATTCGTAGAGAAATGTTTCCATCGGGCGCCACATCGCCACCCAGCCGCCGATCGTTAAACTCTCGCGTATTACCTCCCCCAGCGCGTTTGTCTCTGCAAATTGCAATAAGTGGCTTGTGAGAAGGCACGTTCCAAGAAACAGCGAACCGATCAAAAGACTAATCCGACCTTCTCCGAGTAGTCGCTTAAACTGCAGCCGATTTAACCTGACCTTATAGGCGAAATGGTTGTGTACCGCCTTTTCAACCACTTGCTGTGGATCAATTTCGGTTGGATAGCGGCTTAGATGGATCACCAGAACAATGGGATCATGGACTTGGAATTCCTCCGCCCAACTGACGATGAATTCTTCTGCGTCATTATCCAGATCCTTTTCGTGAAATGGCGACGGATCCATCGAGTTAAATAACTGCTGGAGATTCTCCAGATAAATTTCGATGCGGTGGGTGGTTGGCTTTCTGGAAATGCGAAGCATTAGTTCCCTGAGTAGAGTGCGACATCGCTGGAACAGTGCACAGCAATCAAAGTTTAGTTCAATACCAGTCTTTCGACGGACCAAGGGATCATACTCTCGAACGAAGGTTTGAGGACCATGTTTTCTAATCTTTGCAAACAGAGTTGACTGGCATAGCCTAAAGGAAAAGGTTTCATCTTACGCCTTTTTGGAGGCTTGTCGGCACCATGCCTGTGAAAGCGCCCCAACTTGTTCTTTGTCGCGGCGGGAGCGTGCGCGCGGGGTTGAGTCGTATCGGCGATGAACTGATTAAGAGCCCCATCGGCTATGTTAAACAACCGTCCACGGACCGCGAGGAAGATTTGCACCAAGTTCGATTTGCGGTCAAAAGACTGCGGGCCATCTTGCGACTGCTGGGACCGCTCGTCAGCAGGACATTCTTCAAACGCGAAAACGCTCGTCTTCGCTTTGCCGCCGGGCGCCTCGCCTTTCCGAAAGCGCGCGGGAAATTGGCTCGCGAAGCGTCAGCACGATGACGCCGCGCTGCTCTCGAGGCGGTTGGAGATGACAAAGATTCAAAACAGACGACCAGGGAGACCTGAAGATTTGGTTGGAGCATAATGCTGCGGCAGTATAACAGGCTGTCGATTGTGAACTGTGTGTGACCAATTCGTTTGGTTCTCAGTAACGGCTGAGTGACTACACGCTGACGCTAGCGGAAGTGATCGGTGTTTCGGCTCCCATTGCCGAGCAGCCCAGGGCCTGGGCTTCCCGAAACTAACCGCCGACATCCAGCGACGTTGCGACAGGTGGGATTCGCTAGTGTTCGTTAGGCCGGTAACGGTTGATTACCTACAAGTGGTCTCATAGTTTAACCGTGGATGCGCATGGCCCGATACACAACTTTTGACGATCTGTTCATTAGCTCATAGGTCCTAGAAGCAAAAAACCTCCAACCGGAAGGCAGAGGGCAAAACTTAACTTGGAGGCGCTATCAAAATCGCCTGGGGGGAATCACGATAGTGCTGTCCGCGCATCAGTCGATCCATTAGAACGCGACCTGCGACAGATTCGACTCTTGCCGATCAGACGGCCGGCCCGGAGGTTCGTCCTGGCCGTGATACAAGAATTTCAGCGCTTGAACATCAAACCGCTGAAATTCGTCCGGTTCAGGCACGGGCCTTTCCTGTCTGCACGCGTTGCGTACTGCTATCAATGCTAATGCTAGGGATAGTGCTTCCATCTTGCTCTTACTTTGTTGTTTAGTTTCAACAGGCAGAGCAGCTTAGACTGCTATGCTTCCAAAGGATTGAATCGCTATGGTCCGGGTTTATCACAATCAAGGTTGACCTGGGATCAGGCCCTAGTCAGGCCGGCTCATAGGACCTGCCAATGACTGTATGTCAACGCGAGTAAAAGTTTTTTAAGCTGTCCAGAGCTTCGAGGATAAGCAGCAAGCGCCGTTGAAGATCAGAAACACCGCGACCAGCAACACTAGCAGCTCAGGCTACTTTAGGATGAGCACTCCGAGCAGGATGAAACTCAATCCCTCTGATCAATCAACGCCCAGGGCTTATTACGCCGCTGATCGAAGGGTCTCGAGCTTCTCTGCAGCATCCGTCTCCTCTGACAAGAGAGCCCCGTAGATCCTCAAATAATCGCCTGTCATACGACTGGCACTGAATCGTTGCTCGAAGATTGTACGGCAGGTATGCCTGCTCAAAAGTGAGATACGATCGACGGCTCTTACGGCATCCTGTAGACTGTTGACAATGAACCCTGTCTTCTTGTCTTCCAAGACCTCTGGAACAGATCCATTTCGATAGGCGATTGTCGGTGTACCACATGCCATGGCCTCAATCATCACAAGGCCGAAAGGCTCGGGCCAATCGATTGGGAATAGCAAAGCAGAAGCGTTACCTAAGAATTCGTTTTTCTCGCCCTGTCCGATTTCGCCGATATATTCGATAAGTGGGTCGGTTAGGAGAGGTTTTATTTTGCTTTCGAAGTAGTCGCGATCCACAGAATCGATTTTTGCTGCGATCTTAAGTTCCTTCCCGGCCTGCTTCGCGATTTGAATCGCACGATCCACGCGTTTCTCTGGAGAGATTCTTCCCAAAAATGCTAGGTACGAACCGGGTTTTGCCCGAAGCCTATATAGTTCTGTGGGCAATCCGTGGTACACCGTCCCTCGCCAATTTGCCCAATGCACAGGATTGCGTTGGGCATCAGAAACGGAAACGACGTTCACGTCTGAGATCTGCCGGAAAAGTGCAATCAGGTCAGGAATGTCCAGCCTTCCGTGGAGTGTTGTTAGTGTAGTAAGCGGAAGCCGCTTCACCACAGGGAAGTGAAGATAGTCGGTGTGAAAGTGGATAACATCAAATTCGTGGGCCTGTTCAAAAACCATTTCCAGCATGCGGACATGGTGCGCGATTGGGTCCATGACATTCCCACGATCAAGTCGGAGCGCTCTTTCAGTGACCGGTACCAGATTGGCACGAGTCACGGAATCGCCGCTCGCGAACAGGGTAACATCGTGACCTTGATTTACTAGTTCCTCAGTTAAGTAAGAGACTACGCGTTCAGTGCCTCCATAAAGCTTTGGAGGCACGCTCTCCCATAAGGGTGCAACTTGCGCGATTTTCATAAATGCCTTCGCAATCGAATGATTCGTTGGTTTAGTTACCACCTGAATTCCGAGCAGGGGCGTTCCAGCAGCTCCGCTGTCCGACGTACGCGCAGGAAGATCTGGTCGCTAGCTCAAATCATGTTGAAAGACCTGAGCCGTCGCAGGATGACTTCCGCTCCGCGGGAGTCTTCCCACCAACCAGAGAAATCGGCAGAATCAATCGGTGGGGAGAGGCTCCTCGCGAGCCGCCCCTCTCATCGGGCGCGCGGTTTTTAACAAAACGGACTTTATGGAACGGCCGTCGGAGCCGATGGAATGCTATTAAGCTGATGAGGTGCGGATTGACGCGCCTCGGCGCTTTGGCAGATGGGTCGTCCACGGATCCTGGAACAATCCCCCGCCTGCTCAGAACTGCAGATTCGCAGCTCGACGTTTTACACCCGATTCTTCTTAAATCGGGAAATAAAACTCTTAACAGCGTCCATGTTCACAGAAGGCAGTAGACGGAATTTCCGTTCCCCGACCTTGGACAATTTTTGGTTCTTCAAAACTCGGAAAAAGTTAACGATAACAAGCCTCCTTTTTCGCCTAGTCGCTGCTTATCCAAATCGAGATCAACTGGTTGAAACCTCAATCAGCTGTGGCTTCGCTTCGTCAGATTTCGGCAACACAACCTCTAGGACTCCATCCTGGTAAGTAGCGGTGATTTTTTCACTATCAACTGCGGCGGGCAAGGAGATAGTCCTCTGGAACCGGCCAAAGAATCTCTCACTGCGATACGCCTGTTGATCGCCCTCTTCCCATTTGCGTTCGCCTGAGATAGTCAACGCGTTGCCCTGAAACGAGATTTCAATCTCTTCTTTCTTCACCCCAGGCAATTCAGCCACCACGGTGAATTGATCTCGGTTCTGGTATACGTCAATTGCGGGTGACCATTGACCCAGAGATCCAGAATTGTTGGAAAATGAGCCAAACGAAGATCGAAGCAACTGATCCATCTCCTCGCGCAGCGTCGTTGCGAGTCGAGCGTACGGGGTTGACAGCTCTATTTGCAGATCATCAGGTTGGTAATGAATGATATTCATCGGCTTAAACTCCTTTCTAAAAAGATCAACTCCAGCCATGGCAAATGTCATACCAGGCGGATTTGTCGAATCTATCTAACACAATCTGAAATAGTTACGCTCGCGCAAGCCTTCATCTGCCAGGGTGATTCCTGTGACACTTCGTCGCATCTGTGAGTCATCGTAGGTAAAAATGGCACAAGGCGCGCCTGCACAAAATCCACGCGATGGCACGGTGCCGCGCACAGGCGACATGCAAATCTTCGCGCGTCGCCACTGGCACTAGCGACCGGTTTATCGCGAATCATTTCCGTTTTACTCGCCGCTTGCGACTTGTAAGGTGTCACGACGTCCATTACCCCACCCCGGCCATCATCAAACTTCCAATTCCAGTCCGGGCTTGAACCGCATTTTACCGTCTTCGATCGTCACAATTGAGGAGCCCGGAATTGAGCTTTTCCGGTTAGGCGAAAGAAAAGGGGACAGAAGGGATCATAGCCAAACGAAAAGCGAGCATATATAAGCCCCGCCGACGCTCGCCGGATTGAATAAAAATCAAGGCCCGTCCTTTCTACGCCGTGCCAGTCGCCGCCTTTCTTTTAGTAGCTATTTTGTGGTTTTTCGAGGGAATCTGGTAGAGGCCCGGTGCTTTATCCTAGCCTGTTCGCCGCAAGCCTGGGGCAGGCGCCGTGTTCCTTCTCCTTCAGGCTTGTCTTAGTTTAACCATCCGCGCCTCCGAAAGCAGAATCTATTTCTTTCATCCCGGTCTCCCTGAGTCTCTGAAGCAAGTGAGAATCCGAGATCTGAAAGTCGGCCACAGTTCCATCGATTTGGAAGTGGTGAGGTACAGAGCAACGGTGAGCGTCAACATCTTGCGCCAAGCCGGCGATCTCGATATCGTGACGGTCAAATGACCAAGGGTGGAAGAGAGTCTAGAACTCGAGGAGCCAGAATGTGGTAGCTCGTAGTTGTACACCGTCTTCTAGATTCTGAACGCTTCGGATGAATCGGATTTACGATTTAGCTGCAAGACGGACGATCAGTCTGCTATCTAATCGTAAAAGTTGACCTCAGAATGATCCAGCCCAGGATTTAACTGAAATCGAGACTGAGCCTCAATATTCATTCCAATCTGCCGAGTCGCTGTCTTCCCAATCGTTATCCTCATTAAAACCGGTTTACCGACACGCCCGCGGGCGGCAAAACGATGATAAGAGAGGGCAGACGAAACGAATGCTTCCGAGAGATCCTTATAGTCGTCGAATCTTTGCCGAGCATCCTCGGTAGCGGGCCAGCGCCGAAGCCTCACAGTCGTCACGAGTTTCCTGCGAAGGTCCTCGATCCAGGCAGCTACATGAAACGGCAGCACCGACGTGAGTTCTAGGTTATGTGCTTTACACCAAGATTTTTCGTTCAATCGCTTGAACGTTTTGCAAAATCCGCTGTCATTTTGAAATGTAGAGACAAACAACAACCTATTTAGAAAGGAGTTGAATTACCTATGAACCTGAAAAGCGTTATTCCGTGGAAAAAAGAGGAGCGATCACTTGCGCGCGGGCATCGCGACGGCGAGCCGTTTGCCCAATTGCAACGGCGGATGAACAGCCTCTTCGAGGATTTCTTTGGCCGTTCATCTTCCGATCTATGGGGCGAGTCCGCCAGAGAATTCCTGGCGCGAATGGATGTCAGCGAAACGAGCAAAGAGGTGCGGATTACAGCCGAGCTGCCCGGCCTCGATGAGAAGGATGTGGAGGTCACGGTGACAAACAACATGCTCACGATCAAAGGCGAGAAGAAGGTCGAGAAGGAAGAGGAAGAGGGCGACTACTATTACTCGGAGCGCAGCTATGGTTACTTTGACCGCACCATCGCGCTGCCGCAGGGGATCGACGCCGAGAACGCCAAAGCGAAGCTCAAAAAGGGCGTTTTGAAAGTGACGATTCCCAAGAAGCCGGAAGCGCAGAGCTGGCGGAGAAAGATCGAGCTGACCGAAGGCTAATCTGCCTGCTCGCGGCCCGCGTGGCTCCTCCAAAATGGCAGCCGCTCTGGCCATGCATGGCAATGGAAAATGATTGTTCAGTGAGAACTTAGAAAGGATGGATACCGCAATGCAAATCAGAAATGATGATTCGATTCGTGATGACGTTTTATTTGAGCTGAAGTGGGACCCAAAAATAGAATCCAGCAGCGACATCGCTGTAGCTGTAAAGGACGGCGTGGTAACGCTTTCCGGGTTCGTTCGAAGCTATTGGGGCAAAGACGCAGCCGGGAAGGCGGCCAAACGGGTCTATGGCGTGCGAGGAGTGGCCAATGATATTGAAGTCAAACCGGCCACGGCGCGAACCGATCCTGAAATCGCGCGCGAAGCTATTCAACAACTTGAGAGTCATGTCAGCATCCCTAGTGACAAGATCAAGGTAACAGTAGAGAAAGGTTGGGTAACTTTGGAAGGTACAGTGGACTGGCAGTACCAAAAGAGTCTCGCCGAGTCCTCAGTCGAGAAGCTGAAGGGGGTGGTCGGTATCATCAACAACATAACGGTGAAGCCGAAGGTTACCCCCACCGAGATAAAGGCTAAGATCGAAGAAGCGTTGCGACGAAGCGCCGAACTGAATGCTCGCCGGATCAGAGTCGAGATCGACGGCGAGACGGTCAAACTTTATGGCAGCGTACGCTCGTGGGCCGAGAGACAGGAGGCCGAAGAGGCTGCATCGTCGGCACCTGGAACCGTGAAGGTAGAAAACTACATCACTATTCAACTATAATCGGTAGATCGAATGCGCACGGTTTGGCTGCGTTTCAAGCCGAGCGAAATGCCAAACCGTGCCTGCTTCCTTAACCAGATTCAGCAACTAGGCTGAAGACTCTCTTCCTACCACGGCAGGTCTATCATAGATCAACCCTGGGAGCGAGGGATACGTCCGATCCAACTTGGCGCTGGTCAGCCTCACGCTGATTCTCTACTCACCTGTGCAGTGATCATTCTGCTCACTACACTCCTGACGCATAGATGACCTGGAGGCGTGAAACATTCACTATACATCGCGTCTCGATGTATCGAAGGATACCAATCCTTACTTGGAAGAACGACTGACTGGTAAGAAAACTAGACTATAGCTAGTTCTGCCGGAATCTGTGCAAACGATGCCAAGCAATGGACGATTCCTATCGCAATAGGAGGAATTGTTGAAGCAGAATCAACGTTATCGAGTATTGTTTTCTCGGATTGCCTCGACATCCAGAGCATCTCGCTCCGAAAAGACGCGGCGAACTATTTGGTAGGTGAAGATGACGCTCGTTGAACAACTTGCTGCATTCGTCGCGGGCTCCTCTTACGACAAACTGTCGCTGGCAGCCCGCGGTCAACTCAAGATCAGCATCCTGGACCCACTCGGTTGCGCAATCGCCGCGTTTAATGGCGAGCCCATTCAGTTGATTCGCGCTCATACCGAAGATTTCGGCGGCGCCAAGTATTGCACACTGATCGGCGGAGACCGCACGGTGCCAGACCGCGCAGCGTTTTACAATAGTGCGCTGGTGCGCTACCTGGATTTTAACGACAGCTTTCTAGCACCCGGCGAGACCTGCCACCCCGGTGATAACTTCGGATCGGCTCTGGCCGCAGCTGAGTATGCCGGACGAAGCGGGCGCGACCTGCTCACGGCACTGGCCGTGGCATACCAAGTGCAGTGTCACTTGGAGTGAGGGTCGCTCCGGTGCGCGCGAAAGGGTTTGACCATACCACGCAAGGGATCTTCGGCCTTTTTGGAGGATTGTCGACGCCATGGCTGTGAAATCGCCCCAACTGGTCTTCTGTCGAAACGAGAGCGTAAGCGCGGGCTTGAGACGTATCGTCGATGAACTGAGCAATAGCGCCATTGCGCGTATTAAAGAACCGTCCACGAACCGGGAAGAGGATTTGCACCAGGTTCGACTGGCGATCAAAAGGCTGCGGGCCATCTTGCGACTCGTACGGCCGCTCGTCAGCAAGACGTTCTTTAGACGCGAAAACGCTCGTCTTCGCTCTGCCGCCAGGCGTTTAGCCCGTCTGCGCGATCTCGCGGTGGCGCGCCGCACGCTTGAACAGGTCACCGACAAACTGGCGGGCCATTCACAAGACGCTGCAGTCCGCGAAGTCTTTGAAAACTTTCTCGCTCGAACCCCTGCATCATCTCATTACGACGAGGACCGTGAAACCGCGCTCCGACTTGCCGGGAGAGCTCTCGCGCAAGCGCGCCATGCCTTTCACGCGCTGTGTTTGCGCGATCGTGGGTGGAAAACTATCGAACCGGGTTTGAAGAAACTGTATCGCCAGACTCGAACGTGGATGAAGTGCGCTGCATCCAGCGATAAAGATGAGGAATTTCACGAATGGCGAAAGCGGGTGAAATACTACTTCTATCTACTGAGGATGCTTACACCGATGTGGCCCAGCCGACTTGGGAAAACGGTAAAACATCTAGATTGCCTACAAGACAAGCTGGGTAAGGACCATGATTTGGCTGTGCTGAAAAGCTTCCTGGTGAAACAACTAGATATTTCCGGATACAGGACACCGGTAGGGCAGGTCGTCCAATACCTGAAGAAACGGAGCGCGAAGTTTAGGAAGCAAAGCATTTCTCTTGGCAAGATACTTTTTGATGACAAAGCCGACCAGTGGATGAAGGCACTGCGGAAAAGATGGGAGGATTGGCAGTCCTCTCCGAAAGTGCGCGGAAACCTGGTTCCCGGAGCATCGGCCCGATGTCGCAGCGCTGTTGTCTCCGGAACCCGGCATCGACCATCTGTCCAGGCAGCAGGTGGTTGAAATCGACCGGCGTGCGATGGGGGCGTGGCAACCGATTTCGTTATTCGGTTCTCTTAACTGGTGACTCCGCCGGTGCAAGGTGGTGCTTGGACCACTCGCGTTCCAGCGGTGCCACCTCATCGAGCGCTCCAGGAACGATCACCAGGCGCTTCTCGCAGCGGAGTTGCGCGAACGCCGCTTCGTTGTAGGTGGCGATTGCGTGGGCTGTGCCGGCTACTTCCGCTGACAGATTCTGCCGATATCTGCAATGCTCTGAGGGTTCCTGATGATGCCCAAATTAACGACAGATCAGCTCCAGAACTGGATTTATCACGAGTGTCCCCGGCGGCGATCGAACCCACATTTAAGGTTTAGGAAACCTCCGTTCTATCCGTTGAACTACGGGGACGGCTTATTATGAACGACTTATGACTAAGGAGGTCTTCATTGGAGCGAAAGTTCTACCAAAAGTTCTACTTTAACCCTTTGTGTCCTAAGTCGTGCACAGGCGTTCAAATAGTCTAAAAAGTCTCCATCTGCAATTCTGATCGCGACCCGATTTTGACCGGGCGTCCTGCACACCCGCTGGCCCACGAATAATCAGTAATCAGTAATCGGTAGCGTCGCCGCATCATTTACTGATTACTCTTTACTCTGACCGACCGGCCGCGAACTCTTTCTAAACCCATACGCTCTGTCAGTCCTTCGGTCGAACGAGAAGGGCGGCGTGTACGTAACGGATTCTTCTGCTCCCGTGGATGAGGCTGCTCGGTTTCCCCGATAATGGATAGTAAACGTTTTTGGTTTTCGAACGAATTATCATAACAATTGATTAGTTGATTCGTATGCTCTTGAAGCTTCAGATATGCCAACCGTCACCTATCTTTGTAAGTGGCTGATTGAATGCGACTTATGAATTACCCGTTATGGGGTTGAGCAGGACGAAAAATTGGATCTGAGAACCGTCGTCTGAGAGCTGCTAGTGGTGCATCGAGCCGAAGCTGCCGAGAAGCTGTTGGTCCACTCAGGCCGATCGCGCAAAAGCAATCACTAATCAGTAAGTCAGTAATTAGTAGCCGTCGGCAAATAACTACTGATTACTGACCCACCGATTACTCATGACTTCGCCGACTGGCCAAGATCCCTCTAAAACCCGTACGCGACAGCACGAATCGCGGCGCGGGAAAGCTACCGAACAAAGTTTCGTTCGCCCAATCGAAAGAAACTTTTGACACTCCAGATCAAGTCATGCTGTTGAGCTGCAACCGCCCGAAGCGCGGATTGCTCAAAGCTAGCATGGAATTCTTTCATCTTCGAAACGTAGTGACAAAGCTCTTCAGCCAATTCCGGTCTGGCCTCGATGATGTCGGTCTAGGTGAACAACCGAACCATCTGGCTACGGATCAGAAGGTTGTGTGTTCGAATCACGCCGGGTGCATTGCTCATTATCAGCGACTTATGCACTAAACCAGGCATCAGTATCGATTGCTGCTTGGACACTTCTTGGACACTTTTTGGTTTCTCCAGTTCAGGTCGCGGATCTGATTTGATTCAGGTTTAGTGTGTCCAGGTACCATCCCGGAACAACGTGACTCTTAATCACTGGGTTGTTAGTTCGATTCCAACACGGTGCATGGCTCATTATCAATGGGTTACGTGAATAATACCAATTCGCACCCAAACGAGCTTAGCCACTTCTTAGCCACTTTTCTGATCCTTAGTGTTGAAGTTTGAGGTCTCTTAGACCATACGGCGAGTGTCTCGAATAGGAGAGGGATCAGACTGAACCTGCGGAAGATCAGGAAACGTCTAAACGTAGCTTCGGCACGATGAAATGGCGAGGCAGGCACGGACGGGATATCCGGGGGCGTTGTACGGCATCATGGCTCGAGGCGATCAATCTCCAATAAGGACGTTCCCTAACCGTATTCAGCGCAGCGGCCAAGCGGGACATGATCATGGCCTTGGCCGGATGCAGGCTCTTGAAACCTACTGAAGAGGAGCTGAAGCGGACATCTAAGAACAAACCGCGCGAGCTTGAACTGGGCTGGGCGACCGGTCGCTCAACGACCATGGAAGAGTGATTGGATTGCTGCTCCCATAGGCCCGGCGACCGTAAGTCAGGAGATCCGGCGTCGTGGAGAGCGACTCAAGCGAACACAGACCGCGGAATCGAGCGCTTGACACAGTTACCCGAGAATTTTGACTGACCAAGAGCGTCTCGTTCGCAGTGAGAAGGCAGGGGTTCGAGTCCCCTTCCTCCAAGTTGTTGGTAATCAGGGGATTACGGTGGCATCGCTCCAAAAGTAAGAACGAAGGTAAGAACAAGTCGAACTGCGTCCAACTCCGTTTCTTACCTGTAAGAATTCGGCAACTTTTAAGATCTTGAACTTGGCCAGAAGTCTCGAATCGTTGCTTGAAACGTCTTTACGTCTCTAGGTTGAGGTGTATTGACCTTTCGTTGAGTGTGGTATAGATTCTACCACAGCAATGAGATTCAACGAACTACTAAAAGAACTCCGTATAAAGCACCGGAAGACACTAAGAGAGTGCGCTGGTGATTTGGGTGTGGACCCAAGTAATTGGAGCAAGATCGAGAGGGGAGTCAATCCCGGTCCAAAAGACGTCGTGATTTTGAAGGAATGGGCCGATTATTTTGGTCTTCACGGCGAGGCGGAAGCGGACTTCTACGATGCCGCGGCGGTATCTCGAAAAGAAATCCCGTCTGATATTGCATCAGATGACCGAATTATGAGCGCACTCCCTGCTTTCTTCCGATCCTTGAGAGACAGTGACATGAGCGATGAGAAGCTACGACAATTCGTAGAAGATCTTCGCAAGCTCCACTCACGAGATCCAAAAGCGTAAGTCGGCAGAATCATTCTTGGGATGCAGGAAATTTGGGATCAAGTCGAGCAATTCCGCCGTATTCAGCTGGGTGATCGGGGCGAATTATTGCCGATTGATGTGATTACGTTGGCTGAGCTTGAGCTAAGACTGGACCTTATTCCGTTTGATGACTTGTTCTCTAAGTTCAATATTGATGCCGCCCTGATTCAGGATTTCTCGGGGATCTACGTCGATGCGCAAAGCTATTACGAATTGGATAATGGTCCTATTTGGAGACGCTACCGTCTTCGATTTTCTATAGCACACGAACTCGGACACTATGTCCTTCATCGGTCCTTAGCTGAACAGCATAAGTTCACAACGTTTGGTGAATTCTTCGAATGGATTCGAAGTGGTGACGGAGAAAAATACAACCTAGAGAAAGCGGCAAACGAATTCGCTGGCCGACTTCTTGTCCCAAAGAGTCGTCTAGACGAACACTATTCTGAAACGCGCTTCGAGATCTCGTGAATCTCGACGTTGTCCCTTGGCGGTCCAGTGATCTCGCTGGCAGCAACCACGGGCTAGTTAGAAGCAGAATGGCGCAGGCTCGATCAAATTTCGCAGGTTTACCCTCTCAAATTTGATTCGGCTTGAAATATCATCCGCGTCGGGGCTTTGGATTACTAATCTTTCGCAGTTTTGTGCTTCGCTCAACAAGTCGAGAACAGGCCCTCTATCAATACCGCCGAAAGAATAGCCTATTACGTGGATCTCCCGAGCAGTCGAGATGATCTCTCTTGCTCGATTCCAAACTTCTCTCCCGTACCTATGAAAGAGAAATCCACTTTCCTTTGACGTGATGAATTGTCGTTCGCTTGGAAAAAACAAGAGCGGCTCTCTTTGGGAACAAGACCGACCGGATTGAGACGATCGATTCGAAAAGAATAGACCATCGTCAACCGCAGTGTCATCTCTATTGTGAGGCTCGTCTTGAGAGTATATTGGATCGCCTGGGAAATCGGTGACCCACATACCGACAGAGCCGTGGAGCTTCAGAAATGAAAATGCCTCGGTCTCAAAGCTAATTCCGTTGAGATTTAACCCCGAGTTCAGCACCCTTTGACCATAGAGGGAAAAGCCGTGCAGATCGTGAAACCGGTCGAGGAAAGCCTTTTCGAAAATTTGATCGTAGTTAAACGTTAGCACGTGACTCACGCCGGTTTTTGGAATTGACAGCCAATTCGAGTCGGCTCCAGGAAAGATCTGGTAGAGAAAATTCCGATACCGCCCAAAACCAAGTTCTTGCGCACGCCTCTCTTTCGAGAAAAAGGCCGCGCTGATCGCTATTGTGGCTTTTGTCACACGTTCACGGCGAACTCTATTTCGACTGAATAGGTCGAGATTTTGTGCTCCGATTTCCTGGTCGAGTTGGCCCGAATTGAGCTTTTGGACTAGCGCGTCGATCGTATCTACACTCCCGCCAAGAAGCGCGACCGTGTCCCCAACCGCCGCTTTAAGGCGAGGGGATCTCAGCGGATCTATTGATTGCAAATAGCTCTCTAGATCGGCTCTCATTTGTGGTCCGAGCGGATAGTCGCAATCCTTCGAACAGCCTGCACCGAGGATGTAAACTCTCGATTCTGGGGTGGGTGGCATATGATCTTGCGAGTTTGGATCACTCTGGCTAATACCGAAAACGCGGTAACATGGCCGTATGAAAGTCGCGGAAAAATTGACTTTCCCCGGAAGTAGAAGGTTTTAGGCCACCGATGTTTTGATACCCGAGAACCCACGTGCGACCGGTACCATTAAGGTCGACTGCCGGGATATTATAACACACCATATACCCACCTACTCGCAGCGAGAATTGGTGCAGGAAAGCCTCTCGATGGAGATCAAGAAACGACAGGACTCGTTCCTCTACTACTTGACCAAATTGGACTTGGTTTAGGACCCCAACCATATTGCTCGGCAGTTCGAAGTTCCCATATTTTGTTGGCTGGTAACGCTCAAGTCCTTGAAGGTCGAGGTGAACAACCCGGGAGATATCGATCGCAATCAACCCAATAGCGTTAGCCGGACAGTGGGGTTCGGCGAGTGCATCCCGAAGCTGGCTGTTCGCTATTTTCAAATTCTTGGCAAAGGCTTTGGGCGTCTGGGGACGCTTACATTCACATAGAACCGGAACACCATTGAACTCGAATCTGAGATCTGCTGAGTGACCAAGTTGGACAGGTAACAGCCAGTCTTTAAGTAGTGCTGCAGTCTCTAATTCAAAGAGAATATCTCGCGGTTCGGTCTTTTTGCCTTCAGAACTCGTAAGTTGAGCTCCACGAACAATAATCGCAAGCTTCTCCGCCAGAAGTCGTGATGTGTCAGACCGGAACTGCTTCCAGACGTTGATAAGAGCGTTTGCCTCGAATCGTGTCTCAACGTACTCAGCGGGGGAGATCTCTTCGGGAATCGATCGTTGGCGATTTTCCAAAACCCTCCGGAAAACTTTGCTCAGCGTGTTTTTGTAATTCTGAAATCTGCCTACTTGGCCAACCTTGCCTTGAAGCCATTCCAAGGCACGGTCGTATTCCGCATTAGCCTCAGCATGAGACTGCTTTTTGATTGCCTCCGCGGGTGGGAACCAATCTGGCGAAAGCCAGACACTTTACAGGAGTGGTTTTAGGCGAACCTGGGTGCGCCTAGGAGAATGAGGAAGGAGAGACGCTTCGGCTCGACGGGGAGAAAGTCTTTTCTCCCTATGGGTGCATGCCTACCCGAAGAACTGAAGAGTTTGATTACCATTGTCGAGATATCAGCGTCCAGGTCGAACGGTGAAACATGCTACGCGGAAATCGTTGAGTCCAAAACCGAGTTGGAGAAAGAAAGTGACGGAGGAAATTCGCCAATCGCAGCCGAGAGTTAGCGCAACTAACGCGGTGATAAAAGCAAGAAGTAAACTGGGTATAACGGTAGCGGCAGTAAGTAGTATTCCGGTGGGCATGAGCATGTGGGAATATACTCGTGTAGGTATGCCAGGGAGCCACCGAGTACCTGATTTGATTTCGACGGGCAGCAATTCGTTGCCTTCGGTAATCAGAATAGGGACTCGCTTCGCTCGATTTGATTTGTCGCACAAGCCTTCGACAACATTGTGGATGCCAATGTGTCTCTGTTTTCGCCAATAGATATCCGATAGTCGGCGCTGGGCCCGGTAGTCAAAAATTGGTCCTCCGGGCCATGAGCAGAGGCACGCCAGCAGCTGCAGAAAACTGACTAGTATATCTCTGTCTAGTGGATAGGCACGATGGCGTCCTCTTTCGCCGATCAACGCATTCCAATCGCGGTCCTCGACCGCTTTGAAGAATCGCGCAATTGGTAATGGATAGTCACGGCTCTTAGCGAGCGATTTGTTAGTGCCTTTCAGCGGGTAAACACCGTTTTGCCGTGAGTTTCGCCTCCTGCCATTGCGCGGAACGCTCGTTCGGCATCAGACATTGGCATAACTTCGCCAATCTCGGGCTTGATCCCTGCCTGTACCACGAAGTTCATCAGTGATTTCATCTCGTCCAAAGTACCCATGATCGTTCCCGCCACAGTTATCTGCTCCACGAAAAGCTTCAGTAAGTTCGCAGATGGATCATTCCCGCTTGTTATGCCCACCGTAAGTACGGTGCCCCCTCGTCGGACCGACTCTAGCGAGTGTGCCCATGTAGCCTGACCAACATTGTCCATAACGGCGTCCACTCGCCGTGGAAGCTTCTCGCCAGCGGCAAAAGTGCGATGAGCGCCGAGCCTCTCAGCCATTTCTCGGCCCTCCTTCGAACGACTTGTTACCCACACCTCGAAACCTGCAGCCGCGCCTAGTTGAATCAATGCTGTTGCCATACCGCCCGTTGCGCCCTGCACAAGCATGGTCTGACCGGGCTTGAGGTCAGACTTAGTAAACAGCATCCGATAGGCAGTCAGCCACGCCGTTCCCATAACCGAGGCGTGCACGGCGGAAAGTCCCTCAGGGCGCGGAATGGCATTTCTCTTCGGAACGGCCACGTAATCGGCAAACGTTCCCTGAACCAGCTCGCTGAATATGTGCCAATGCGGATCAAGAGTTTCGTCACCATGCCAGTCCGCACTCCCCATAACAGGATATATAACGACGTCCGTGCTATCATCTAACGTTCCGGCTCCATCATTTCCCATGATCATTGGGTAAACGATGGGGTCAGCTTGAGCAGTCACACCTAGTAAGGTGAAGATATCATGGCGATTCAAACTCGCATGAGTGACTTTAACACGAAGCCAGCCTTCGGGAATCTCGGGGATAGGGCGTTCGCCCACCACAAGCCCTGACAAAGGATTTTGAATGTCACCCTTCGAGGCGTACAC
>WNFN01111005.1_pt1 | contig 62934 bp, 60 predicted proteins | sample 5400161 | NCBI WGS metagenome assembly WNFN01 (sample SAMN13153353, study PRJNA577476) | soil metagenome | isolation source: 80 cm saprolite on Douglas fir-dominated hillslope | place: USA:California | collected 2013-09-17 | reverse complement strand
AAAAACTGTCTTGCCAAGATCAATGCCGATTGTGTGCAGTTCCATGGGACGCCTCCTCCGCAAGCCTCTCATACACAGGTCGGCTAAGTAGAAGCGGCGCACCATCCCATTAACTAACTCCCTAGCTAAATTCAGGTGTTCGGGCAGGATTTTGCGCGCTTGCGGAGGCGCTACGTCCGCGATAGAGTGCGCGCGACTTGAAAAACTAAACTTCGGGAGCGGCTGGCTACAAATGCGAAAGGCGCGTGTATTGGGGTATGTTCTGACGCTAACGATTATGGGTACGACGGCGATTTTCGCGCAGGACCGCGGGCAGGGCCGGTCGATGGTGATTTCGCGGGGTGGGATTGTGGCCGCGGAGTCGCCGTTGGCGGCGCAGGCAGGGGTGCGCATGCTAGAGAGCGGCGGGAACGCGGTGGATGCGGCGATTGCTACGAACGCGATGATGGGCGTGGTTGAGCCGATGATGAATGGGATCGGCGGAGATTTGTTTGCGATTGTGTACGACGCGAAGGCGAACAAGCTTTATGGGCTGAACGCGAGCGGGTGGGCTCCCAAGGCACTAACCATTGAGTTTCTGCACAAGCAGGGGCTACGTGAGATGCCGCAACGCGGCGTGCATGCGATTACCGTGCCCGGAGCGGTGGATGGGTGGGAGAAGCTGGCGGATAAGTTTGGGCGAAAGAAACTGAACGAGGACTTGGCGGCGGCGATCCGAACCGCGGAGGAAGGGTTTCCGGTGCCGGAGTGGACGGCGGCGTATTGGGCGGACGAATTGGATTTGCTGCGAAGCGACGAGGCTGCGAGCAAAGTCTATTTGCCGAACGACCACGCGCCGCGCGTCGGTGAAGTGTTTCGCAACCCTGACCTGGCTGGGTCGTTGCAGCAGATTGCGACGCACGGACGCGACGCTTTCTACAAAGGGGAAATCGGGAAGAAGATTTTGGAGTCGAACGGTGTACGAGATGCCGCCGAACGGGCAGGGAATCGCGGCGCTGGAAATGTTGAATATCATGGAGACATTTCCCATCGGGCAGTTTGGATTTGGCTCGACGAAGGCGCTGCACGCGATGATCGAGGCGAAGAAACTGGCGTACGCCGACATGGCGAAATACATTGCCGATCCGCGCGGTCAGAAACTGCCGGTGGCGACGCTGCTCTCGAAAGATTGGGCGAAGCAACGCGCGCAGTTGCTCGATGCAGATCATGCCCAATGCGATGTTGCAGGGGGCGAGTTGCCGGGCGGCAGCGATACGACGTACTTGAGCGTGGTGGACCGCGACGGAAATATGGTTTCGCTGATCCAGAGTAATTTTTCGTCCTTTGGCTCCGGGATCGTGGCGCCGGGTACGGGATTCGCGCTGCACAATCGAGGCGGACTCTTTACCTTGGATACCGCTTCGCCGAATGCGCCGGCGGGACATAAGCGGCCGCGCCACACGCTCATTCCCGGGTTCGCGCAAAAGGGCGAAACGAGAATGGCATTTGGGATTATGGGCGGATGGAATCAGTCGCAGGCGCATGCGCAATTCATTGCGAATATCGCGGACTTTAAAATGAACATTCAAGCTGCGCTGGAGGCGCCTCGTTTTTCCAAGCACACATTTTCAGGTTGCGACGTGATGATGGAAAATCGGGTTTCGGCCGCTGTGAGGAATGAACTGTCAAGCAAGGGGCACAAGATTCAAGTTCTTGGGACGTTTTCGGGGGGCGTCGGCGGGGGGCAGGCGGTGTTGCGGGACTTTGCTACCGGCGTGAATTACGGAGCATCAGACCCTCGTAAGGACGGGCAAGCGGCTGCGGAACTGCCTTAGTGAAGCGAGGGAGCGGCGTCGCGGCAGGCGAAAGTCGAAAGTCCAAAGAGCAGAGGCTAACGCAGAGACGCTGAGAACGCGGAGGCGCAGAGCAGAGACGAAAGAACTTGGGATCCGTGACGCAGAAGAGAGGCGTATTTGCGTGAAAACACGGGTGATGTGGGCGCGGCGAGGTTTGCAAAATAGTTCCTGTTGGTGCGCGGCAAAAGGAAAGAGCTGTTCCGTCGGCTGGCCTGTACGGACGGGCAGCTTTAGGTAAGGTGTTTGGATTCAGCAGGATAGCAGGGGCACTGTTGGTATGGTACGTGCAACCTGTCCTTGTGGCCAGGTCGGCGTCCCGCAGCGATGCACCTTGGTTCCGGAGGCGAGAAAAATGACGCCGAGCCTAGCCCTCAAGGTCTCATACATTATCGGTGTGTCGATCGCTTATCTCCTCCTGCCCACCTCGGGCGCAGCCCAAACTATTGACGTTTCTGGCCGTTACCAGTGCGCCCAAGCTAAGGTGCGAGGGAAAGTTGTGCCTTGCACGGCGGCGCCGCTGACGTTGAAGAATGCAGTGGGTCGAGTTGTCCGACTCTTCTGTGCGTTCGCGAGCCAAAATCGAGCCTGGACACAAGATTGTGTTTCGCTACCACGGGAAGCATGGCTGGTGCGAAATGACTTATGAGCGACGCGTGGCCGAGCTTGGCAAGACCTCGCTGAGCTGAGACCAAGAGTAAATTCCCGAAAAACGTCGGGACTTCCAGTGCTTTCGCTGCGTTGCGGAAAAAGCCGCAGGGCTGCGAAGACTCCGCCCTGCGCTACACGAGGATTACCCACCACAAGTACGGCTCCAGCGCATTTCCAATTTGAGCTCCTTCGGTTCCGGGAAGATTCGCCGGACCTCAGGATGAGGGTGTGGCTCGTTAAAAGGGAGCGTCGTAGGCTGCTGCGGCGATTTCGCCGAGTGCTTGCCCGACGACGGCTTGCGGGGAGCCGGGATCCGGCGGTAGCGAAACGTGATTCACGTAAGCGGCGAAAACGAGTTTTTGGCCGCTTGCGGTGACTATATAACCGGCTAAGCCCTTGCCATTCAACATCATGTTTCCGTTGAGCCGGTCTTCGGAGTCGAAGGTGCCGGTTTTCGCGAAAACATGGCCGGCGCCTGGATTCGTGATCTGGATTTTTGCCAGCGTGCCATCTCTGCCCAGTATCGGCAACGCTTTGAAGAAGACGGGGTATTCGGGTCGAGTGGTCCAGTACGTGAGGTAGTCGCACATAAAGTCTGGGCTGAAGAGATCGGCCCAGTCGCCGCCGGCTCCGTCGCCCTGCGAGATACCGGAGAGATCGAGCTTGGCTTTCTGCAAGAAAGCGCGCTCGGTAGCAAAGCCGGCTTGAAGAGGATCTTTCCTGTTCTTTGCAACGAGAGTCCCGAGCAGGTAGGGTCCCATGCCGGCGTGAAGGTTCTGGCTAACTTTCAGGGTGACCTTGATTTCTTCCGCGAGTGGGAGAGAAACGTGTTCGGCGACTTGATTGTCCGGGGTGTGCCGGCGCGCAAGGGCCGCAAAATCGGGTGCGGCCGGATGTTTTGGAGGCTTGATCGAGATTCCAACTGCTGATAGCGACTCGGTGAGCACTGTTTGGGCGAATGTCGTGGGCGAGGGCACGGCAAAGGCGGCGGTCGTCGGCTGCGAGCCCAGTGGCACGCTGCCGGTGATGGTTACGGTGACGGTGCCGTCGGGGTTGGTCACGGGATCGGAAATGTCCAGGTCGGGTTTTGCGGCGGCTGTGCCGGTAGTCACGTGGCTTAGGAACTTGATGTAAGAGGTTTGCGGCGTCGAGCTTAGAGCGGCTGCATCGCCGGACTTCGCGGCCGGCGTGATGGTGAGGTCGATGACATTGTCGTTCACCATGATCGAGGACATCACGACGCCGGTGCCGCCTTCACGGGGGCCATCGGGGAACAGGCTGGCGTCGACGAGGATACGCCCCTCAATTTTGCGGAGGCCTCTGGTGGCGATGTCCCTTGCGAGCTGCTTGATCACGGCAAGCGGATCGCCGTCAACGGCGGGACCGTTGTACGAATGATCTTCGTCGACGAAGGCGAGCGTGCCGTCGGGGCGGATGCGATTGGAGAGATTCGGGTCTCCGCTGGCTACGAGGACGAGATCGCCTTTGAGTTTGCCTTTCTTGTCGATCGGAGCGGTGCGGTAGATGCGCGTGTGAAAACGGTACTCCGCGCCGAGCTTGGCGAGCAGCGTGCCTTCGGTCAGCAGCTTGGTGGTGGAGGCGGGGACGAACATCTTGTCTGCGTTGAAGGAATAGAGGACTTTGCCGGAGTCGAGCGAAACGAATTTGATGCCGAAGTTCGCGTGCGCGAATTCGGGGCGGTTCATCACTTTTTGAATGCGTTCGGCCAGAGCGACAGGGGATTGCGCGCGAACGCGCTGGACCTGCGCCGGCAGCAGCAGCAAGGCTGTAACGGAAGCAGACACAAACAGTTTTCGCGGGTGATTTCGCAAGAGCGGTCCTCCAAGGCCGTGACGGGCGGTTTACCGAACTAGTTTTTGCTGAATTGCAGCTTCTCAAACGGCACATTCAAGATGGGATACTCGCGCCAATCCTTGTAATCAAAATGCCACCATTCGTGGTCGTAAACCGTGAAACCTTCGGACTCCATGGCCCAACGAAGGAGGTCGCGATTCCAACGCTGCAAGGACGTTCCGCCGGGATAATCGGGGAACGAGCGCGGGGACATTTCGTCGTAGGTGCCGGGCATCTGGACCGGTTCGCCGGTTTTCAGTTCGTACAGCGTGAGATCGACAGCGCAGCCGCGATTGTGCCGCGAACCCTGCGCGGGATCAGCGACGAAGATCTTGCCCTCGGCTGGCGTTGCGTCCCAGAAAATTTTGGTTACGTACCAGGGACGATAGGCATCATGAATGAGCAAGCCGTAGCCGAAAGGTTTGAGACGTAGCAGCGCACGCAGAAGAGCATCAGCGGCGGGGCGCTGGAGGACCGCGCGAGCTTGCGTGTAGACGGGCGTACCGAGGAAATCGTTGGTGGTGGCGTAGCGGATATCGAGGTGAATGGTAGCGTCGAGCGCTGCGAGGTCGACGAGGTCTGGGGCGCGGAATTGACCGTTCTCGTGAGGAGGCGAGGCGGCCAGGGCTTTCTGGCGAAGCTCGTCTATCGGGCGCGACGGTCGAATTTGGAAGACTTCGCCTTCTTCGGGGCCGAGCTTCCGGCGCTGAAACGTTACGTCATCGAATGAAATGCTGCCCGCATGGCCTTGTGATTCTTGGCCAAAGTGCACGAGTATGGGAGCAGTGGGCGGCTTGATGAGAGTGAAATTTCCCCCTGGCGCGGATTGCAAACTGACGTCCGTACCATCAGGTTCACGCAGGACTAACCTGCCTGCTTTCTCCAAAACGATCAAAGACGGGTGTTCCGGCCCGTATTCGCCGATCAGGGGTTTCCACGCTTGCGGGACATCGACGGGTTTTGCGCCCGGGAAAGCGAATGAGACGACTTGGGCACCGTCGGACGCGGCAAAAGCGGCGAAGGAGGCTGCAAAAGCGAAAGCATAGAGAACAAAGAGTCGGATCCTCGAGCGATGCCTTTCGTTACGCAACTTTTCTTTCATAGAACGGCGGACATGATAACCGACTCGCGGCCCGATAAGCAGATGAAATCGTCGGGCGCATTCTTTGAGAGTGCGGAAAAATTAGCTGCTGTACCAGCGGAAGCCTTTGCGCTGTTCCTCGGCGATTTCTTTTAGGAGCGCCAGGGTATGCGGGCGGCGGTACTGCGCGCACGCGGCGAGAATTGCGTTCAGCAAACAGATAGGAGCAACGTAGGAAGCGCCGAAAGAGGTGGACTCCGTCGAGGCGATGAAAACTTCGTCGCACTCGCGGACGAGAGGGGAAAGGTAGGTGTCCGCGATGCCGATGCAGTAGGCGCCGTGGGCGCGCGCTTGCTGAACGCCTTCGACGGTTTGGCGAAGGCCGCGACGGAAGGTGATGGCCATGACCAAATCCTGTTTGGTGACCGCGCGAACGAGGTGCGTAATACGGCCCGCGGAAGTAGCTGAGAATATGGGCAGCCCGAGAACGCTAGTTTGATACTCCAGGTATGCGGCCAGCGTGGCGGCCAAATCGCTGGCGAGAAGGACGATGCGGCGCGCTTCGTAGAAGCGCTTGGCCACGGAGGCGAGGCGTTGCGCGTCCAGGCTGTTTTTCAGGCCCTGGAGATTTTTCAGGTCTTGACCGAGTGAATCGCGCACGTAGGCAGGCATATCAGAATCGCGGCTGACCGCCTGCATAGTGTCGAGCGAAGTGGCAAACGCGAGCGAGAGTTCGTGCAAGTGATGCTGAAATTCGCGATAGCTGGAAAAGCCGAGGCCTCGAACGATGCGCACGACCGTGGCAGGGTCGGTGTCCAGGCGTTTGGCCACGGCGCGAACGCTGAGCAGCACGTATTCGCGGGGATGCTCGAGGATCGGACGAATGACTTCCTGCCGCTTCGCGCTAAGCTGCTCGATACGCTCGGGAAGGTTGATCGCCAGTGGATTGGGGACGGCTGTCTTTTTCATGCGGCGAGAGAATTGCGCAAAACGATTTGGATGTCAACGCCGCTTTTGTCAATTGAAGGCGAAGGCACTAGAAGTGTCCGCCTATTTCTCTGAAGTCGCTGCCTTGGTGGCCAGTCCCGGAGCGACGATGGGTTGGAGAAAAGGCATCATGGCGCGAAGCTTGGGGCCCAACTGTTCGACCGGATGGGTCTGCTCGCGGTGCCGGGTGGCCAAAAAGTTGGGGCAGCCCTTCTCGTTTTCCTCGATCCATTTTTTGGCAAAGCTGCCGTCGCGGATTTCCGAGAGGATTTTGCGCATTTCCTCGCGGGTCTTCTGGGTGATGATCCTTGGGCCCGCGGAGTAGTCACCCTGTTCGGCGGTGTCGCTGACCGAATAGCGCATGTAGCTTAGGCCGCCGCGATAGATGAGATCGACAATCAGCTTTAGTTCGTGCATGCATTCAAAATACGCGACTTCAGGCTGGTACCCGGCGTCCACGAGAGTGTCGAACCCAGCTTTGATTAATTCGCTGACTCCGCCGCAAAGAACCGCTTGTTCACCGAAGAGGTCGGTCTCGGTTTCTTCCGTGAAGGTGGTTTCGAGGACGCCGGCGCGCGTGCAGCCGAGCCCCTTCGCGTAGGAAAGTGCGAGCGCCTTTGCTTTCCCGGAGGCGTCCTGCTCGACGGCGAGGAGCGCTGGTGTGCCGCCGCCTTCGGCGAATACTTCGCGAACGCGATGGCCGGGAGCCTTGGGCGCGATCATGGAAACATCGACGGATGCGGGCGGCTTAATCGCGCCGAAGCGAATATTGAAGCCGTGCGCGAACATTAAGGTCTTGCCCGCGGTGAGATGCGGCGCGATGGAATCGCGATACAGCTTGGGCTGCTTCGTGTCCGGCGCGAGGATCATGATCACGTCGGCCCAGGCTGCGGCTTCGGCGGGCGTGTTGACGGTCAAGCCTTCCTTTTGCGCTTTGGACGCTGAAGCGCTGCCTGGCTGCAAGCCGACACGCACGGAGACGCCACTGTCGCGAAGATTCAGCGCATGCGCGTGACCCTGCGAACCGTAGCCGATGATCGCGACCTTCTTGCCCTGGATGAGGGCGAGATCCGCGGAATTGTCGTAATAGAGGTTTGCCATTCTTTTCCCTTTCAAGGTGGAGGAATTTTATTTAGCTTGCGATGTCACCGCAGGTTCTGTTTCCGCGGCTTTCGACGGCGCGACGGGAGGTTGCAGCAAGTCGCTGCCGCGAGTCATGGCGATGCGGCCGGTGCGTGCCATTTCCAGAACGCCGAAGGGGCGAAGCACTTCGAGTAGTCCGTCGATCTTGTCCACCGTGCCGGAAACTTCCAGGATGAGCGATTCCGGCGCGACATCGATGACGCGGGCGCGGAAAACCTTGATGAGCTCCATCAAATGCGGTCGGGATTGCTGGTCAGCCGATACTTTGATTAGAGCGAGGTCGCGTTCGAGCAAGGAACGCTCCGAGATGTTTTCGGCGAGGAGGACGTCTACGAGTTTTTCGAGGCTGGCTTCCAGGCGATGCGCGCCTTTTTCGTCAGTGTGGGCGACGATGGTCATACGCGCGATCTCTTCGTTTTCGGTCGGCCCGACCGTCAAGGAATCTATATTGATGGCCAGGCGTCGCGCGAGCGAGGACACACGATTCAGCACGCCGGGTTTGTTCTCTACATAAGCGACTAGTGTTTGCATAGGATTCTCCGAAGCTTACGGCTCCGTCGCAGTCTCCACGAGCGGGCTATCCGGGCGGCGAATCATTTCGTGGAGCGCGCCGCCCGCGGGCACCATGGGGTACACGGAGTCTTCTTGCTCCACGCGGAAATCGATCAGAACACTTTCTGAGGATTCGCGAGCCGAACGAATGGTCGGAATGACTTCGGAGCGGGAAGTAATGCGTTCGCCTCGAATGCCGAAGGCATTTGCAAGCGCAGCAAAGTCCGGCGCCACGAGAGGCGTGGCTACGTAACGCTTGTCGTAGAAAAACTCCTGCCACTGGCGAACCATTCCGAGAAAGCCATTGTTGATGATGGCTATGTTGATTTTGATTTTTTCTTGCACAATCGTAGCCAGCTCACACATCGTCATCTGAAAGCCGCCATCGCCCACGACTACCCACACATCGGATTCAGGCTTGGCGAATTTTGCGCCGATGGCGGCAGGCAGTGCGAAGCCCATGGTGCCGAGGCCGCCGGAAGTCACCAGCGTGCGCGGCTGATTGTGGTGGTAATACTGTGCTTCCCACATCTGGTGCTGGCCGACATCGGTAACGACAATGGCCTCGCCACGCGTCTCTTTCCAGAGATCGTTGATGACGTGCGCTGCGTAGAGATGACCGCTATCTGGCAGCCCCTGAATGTCGCGGACGGCGGAATCGCCTTTTAGTTCGCGAATGTGGCCGAGCCAATCGCCGCGGTCGCGATGTTCGAGGCGGGGCAGCAGCTGCTCGAGGACTTCGCGCGCGTCGCCGATGAGAGCGGCGTCGACTTTGACGTTTTTGTTGATTTCAGAGCGGTCGATTTCGATGTGAATCTTGCGCGCTTCCTTTGCGTACGTGCGGAGATCGCCGGTAACGCGATCGTCAAAGCGCATTCCAACAGCGATCAGCAGATCCGCTTCCTGGATTGCGTGATTGACCCAGGCTTCGCCGTGCATGCCCATCATGCCGAGATTGAGAGGATCGCTGGCAGGGAAGCAGCCAATGCCGAGGAGCGTCATGGCTACTGGGAGATTCCCGGCGTGCACGAACTGGTCGAACACGCGCATCGCGCCGGAGACCATGATTCCGTGCCCCGCGAGGATCAGGGGCCGCTTGGCGGTGTTGAGCAGGTCAACCGCGCGCTCAAATTCCGCCTGGTCGTAATTGATGCGTTGGCGCTTGGGCGGAAGCTGTGGCGCGGAAGCGTCCCAGTTGAAATCGCAAGAGGCCTGCTGTGCGTCCTTGGTGATGTCGACGAGTACGGGACCGGGCCGTCCGGAATTCGCGATCACGAAGGCTTCGCGAACGGTGCGCGCGATGTCCTCAGCGCGAGACACGACCACATTGTGCTTGGTGATCGGCATGGTGATGCCGGTGATGTCGATTTCCTGGAAGGCGTCGGAACCGAGCAGCTTGCTGCTGACCTGGCCTGTGATACAGACCACCGGCGAGGAATCGAGCATAGCCGTGGCGATGCCGGTGACCATGTTGGTTGCGCCCGGGCCGGACGTGGCCATTGCAACGCCCACGCCGCCGCTGGCGCGAGCGTAGCCGTCGGCCATGTGCGTTGCGCCTTGTTCGTGGCGCACCAGTATGTGGTGCAACTTGGATTTGCCAAGCGCGTCGTAAACCGGAAGAATGGCGCCGCCTGGGTAGCCAAAGATGTGGCGCACACCGAGTTTGGTCAGCGATTCGCAGAGAATTTCCGCTCCGGTGAGCTTCATGAGGTCCTCGAGACAGTTTGAGCTGCTGCTGAAAATGACTTGGGCACGGCGGTAATGGCTCCCAACGACGAAGAGGAGACGAGCAGGGCATACTTGGCCATTACGCCGGTGGTGTAGCGCGGCTGGGGCGCTTTCCAGGTAGAGAGGCGGCGCTGGATTTCGGCGTCGGTGAGCTTTACGTTGAGCGCGCGCTTCGGGATATCGAAGGCAATGATGTCGCCGTCGTTTATTGCGGCGATGGGGCCGCCATTCGCGGCTTCGGGGGCGACGTGGCCGGCCATGAAGCCATGGGTAGCGCCAGAAAAGCGGCCGTCAGTCAGCAGAGCGACGGAATCGCCGAGTCCCGCGCCGACTAGCGCCGCGGTCACCTGGAGCATCTCGCGCATTCCGGGTCCGCCCTTCGGCCCTTCGTATCGGATCACCACAACATCGCCGGACTTGATGCTACTGCTCTCTACAGCGGCGAATGCGGCTTCTTCATCGTCGAAGACTCGCGCAGGGCCGCTGAAGGTCTGGAAGTTGTGGCCCGCGACTTTGATCACGCAGCCTTCGGGGGCAATATTGCCTTTTAGAATTACGAGGCCACCGGTCGGTTTGATCGGAGCCGCGACGGTGCGCACTACTTCCTGGTTAGGAGCTTCCTTCGCGGCTGCGGCCTCCTCACCCAGAGTGCGGCCGGTAACGGTAAGGCTCTCACCATTAAGCAGTTTCGCCTCGAGCATGCGCTTCGCCACTAGTGCGGTGCCTCCGGCAGCATAAAGATCGGTAGCTACAAAGCGGCCGCCCGGCTTCAAGTCCGCGAGGATTGGAACGCGCGAGCTGATGCGGTCGAAATCGTCGATGGAGAGCGGAATTTTCGCTTCGCTGGCGATGGCCAGCAGGTGAAGAACGGAGTTGGTGGAACCGCCGGTAGCGGCGACGCCCGCGATGGCGTTTTCGATGGCTGACTTTGTGATGATTTTTGAGGGCGTGACATCGCGGCGAAGGAGGTCCATGACCATTTCGCCCGCCCGATAGCCCGCATTCCCTTTCGCTGCATTGGTGGCCGGAACGCTGGACAATCCCATCGGCGCGATGCCCAGAAATTCGCAGACCAGCGCCATGGTATTGGCCGTGAATTGGCCGCCGCATGCGTGTTTGCCGATCGCTTCATAGACATCTTGAATGGTTACGTCATGGCCCTCGAAATGGCCCGGGGCGATGGAGCCGCCGTACAGAATGAGTCCGGGAATATTGAGTCGGGCGAGCGACATGACGCCGCCGGGAATGGTCTTGTCGCAGCCGACTAGAACGATGAGCGCGTCGAAAAGATTTCCGCGCGAAACCAACTCAATGGAATCAGCGATCACTTCGCGGCTGACCAACGAGGTGCGCATTCCCTCGGTGCCCATGGTGATACCGTCGGAGATGGAAACCGTGTTGAATTCAAGCGGCGTTCCACCAGCAGCGCGAATGCCGGCCTTTACGTGTTCAGCGAGTTCGCGCAGGTGGTAATTGCAGGGGCCGATCTCAATCCATGTGTTGGCCACGCCGACGAGCGGCTTGGCGAAGTCCTCATCGCGAAGCCCGGAGGCGCGCAGCATGGCGCGAGCGCCGGCGCGATTGGCACCGTCAATCAAAGTGTGGCTGCGTGGTTTTGGCGCCGGCTGAGTCACTTCAAGTCTCCTTACGGTTCTTCGTTATTTTACGGACCGACGTTGCAGCAAGCCATCGCATTCCAGACACCGCAGACGCGTGACACCCCTCTCCATCAGGGAAAGAGCAGCATAAGCCCGGTGGTGACAATCAGTCAAATTAATAGTAGTGTGCGTTACGATAAATACCATTAATCCACGCAATTAGCTGCGCTCACCCGCTGGGCATCTTCGACAAACAGGGCAGCATCCTAAGAGAGTGGTCGGAACCGCGGAAGGACAAGAATTTAACAATTTTTTCTGGTGTCGTTTGTGTATCTCTTTGGCAGGCCGGCAATCAAACGGATGAGAGGCATTTGTGCCAGGAGATCCTGCCGGGGCAGGTTGACCTGATGGGAACGACCGGCAAGGAGTTGGATGAGCAAGAACACGGACGTGTTCGTAATTGGCGGAGGCCCGGCCGGGCTTGCCGTCGCAATAGCCGCACGCCAGCGGGGCTTCAACGTGACCATTGCGGACGGCGCGAGACCACCGGTCGACAAAGCCTGCGGCGAAGGCCTGATGCCCGACACTCTCTCGGCGTTGCAGGATCTCGATATTGACCTGAGCGCTTCCGATGGTTTTCCCTTCCACGGGATCCGCTTCTGGGAACGCAACACAAGTGCGCAAGCCGACTTCCCCGAGCAACACGGACTCGGTGTCCGCAGAGTAGTGCTTCACCAAATGCTTCTGGAGAACGCGCAGAGAATCGGCGTTCGCTTTCTTTGGCAGACGCCTGTCGTGGGAATTTCTAGCGACCAGGTCCTGATTACCGGCGGATCGATTCGCGCGCGCTGGATTGTCGGTGCAGACGGCGTCAGGTCCCGCGTGCGGGAGTGGTGTGGGCTAAACGATCGAACGGACAGCGCTTTCCGGTACGCGACTCGGCGGCATTATCGCGTCGAACCGTGGTCTCGCCATGTGGAGGTTTATTGGGGAGAAGGCGCGCAGGCCTATGTGACGCCCGTCGGAGAAACGTCTGTTTGTGTTGTTTTGGTTTCGCGCAGCCCAGGAGTGCGTTTGTCCTCGCTTCACGAGAAATTTCCCGAATTGGCCAGGCGCTTAGATCATGCTACATGCATCGGAGCGGAACGCGGAGGCGTTACGGTGACGCGCCAATTGAAAAGCGTCCATCGCGGAGCTGTCGCGTTAGTCGGCGACGCGTCCGGAAGCGTCGACGCCATAACGGGCGATGGACTGAACCTGGGCTTCCGGCAGGCGCTGGCGCTCGCAGCCGCTATGCAGGCCGGAGATCTCGGCGCGTATCAGCAAGCGCACCGGCGTTTGGCTCGTCGCCCCTCGTTGATGGCGCGTTTGTTGCTGTTGCTGGATAGCCAGCCCAAGCTGCGCCGCCGCGCCATGCGCGCTCTGGCAGCGCATCCTGATCTATTCGCGAGGCTGGTCGCGGTTCATGTTGGCGCTACGTCTCCGAGACATCTTGCCGAGACAGGAGCGCAACTTGGCTGGCGTTTAGTCTTCGCCTAGAAGGAACATCATAAGCTGGAAAACACTTCGGCGAAATCTCATCAATCTCGCGTTCCCAGACAAACTCTCTTACTCTTCCAACTCTTGCGTGACGATGTGAACATCGACTGCCGGCGACTCTCGCAAAAAACGATGCACTGCGGACAGATATAGATATTTCCGCCAATCGTGAACCGGTGCTCTTCCGAAGATTATGTGGGTAATATGTTTTGCGCGTACGAAGTCGGCCACCGAGTCCGCCACGCTGCGCCCCTTTAAGCGAATCACTTTCGCCCCCAGGCTCTCCGCGAAGCGCAGGTTGGCGGCCAGCGCATTTTGATTCGATTCCTTCGGGCCGAAATCGCGGTCCACGTGAACGACATACAACTCCGCATCCATCCGGCGGGCCATTCTCGCGCCTCGCGCAATCAGATATTGCCCGGCGGGATTCGCGGAAATGCACACGGCCATGCGCTCCCGCACGCCCCAGTTTTTGCGGATGTCCTGCGCCTCCATGTAGGACTCGAGGCTGCGATCCACTTGCTCGGCAACCTGGCGCAGCGCGAGTTCGCGAAGGGCGATGAGATTCCCGCGGCGAAAGAAATTACTCAGCGAGCGCTCCACTTTTTCGCTGCTGTAGACATCGCCGCGCTTCATGCGGTTCTGCAGCGCCTCGGGTGTGAGGTCCACCATCACGGTTTCGGAAGCGGTGAGCGGCACCCAATCCGGCACCGTTTCTCGCACAACGATTCCCGTGATGGAGCGCACCACCGGAGCAATGCTTTCGATGTGCTGAATATTGAGCGTGGCGACGACGTCGATCTTCGCCGCCAGCAGCTCTTGCACGTCTTCGTAGCGCTTGCGGTGCTTGCTGCCCGGAATGTTGGTGTGGGCGAGCTCGTCCACCAACACAACTTCGGGACGCCTGGCCAGGATGGCGTCGACATCCATCTCCTCGAATACCGTACCCTTGTATTCGATTTTTTTGCGCGGCACCTGCTCCATTTGCGTGAGCAGCTCTTCGACACCTTTGCGCCCGTGCGTTTCCACCACGCCGATGACCACGTCTTCGCCGCGGCTGCGCCGGCGCAGCGCCTCGCTCAACATGCTGAAGGTTTTACCGACGCCCGGGGCATAGCCGAGGAAAAGCTTGAAGATACCCCGCGTTTTTTGCGGCGGCGAAGCAACCTCCAGCCACTCTTCCGGCTTCTTGGGCAAGGCCTATCTTCTCCCGTTGAATTTTGAGCATGCGCTAGAATATAGCGATGCAGAGATTCCTAGCCGGTCGGGTCATGGGCGTAACTGTATCCCTGGCACTGGTCGCCGGCATTTCCTTCTTCTATCGCCACATTCTGCACGTGAACCAAACGACTGTAGCGCTTTCGTTTCTGCTAGCAATTCTAGCAGTTTCGGCAGTGTGGGGCATGGCCGTTTCCGTGGCCATGTCGCTCGTGGCGGTGGTGGCCTTTAATTATTTCTTCTTGCCGCCGATTGGGACGTTGACTATCGCCGATCCGCAAAACTGGGTCGCGCTCTTTGCCTTCCTGGTTTCCTCGATTATGGGCAGCCAGCTTTCCTCGCGCATCCGCACGGAAGCGGATGAAGCGCACCAGCGCAGGCGCGAAGTTGAGCGCCTGTACCAGTTCAGCCGCAAACTCCTCGGCGAAGGCAACGTCATCCAATTGATGAATGCCATCCCGGATTACATCGTCGAAAGTTTTGAAGCCGGCGCAGCCGCGCTATTTCTTCCACAGAAGGAAAAATTTTACCGCTCCGGGTTCGGCGCGGCTCATCTAGATGAAGAAAAGATGAAACAAGCCTTCCTGCTTGACGAAATTTCCGCCGAGGCACAGCAAGGCCAGTATTTTATTCCCATTCGACTGGGTGTCCGCCCCATTGGCAGCCTCGGCATCTCAGGATCGCAGCTTTCGCGGCAATCGCTGGATGCCATCAGCACGCTCGTGGCGATTGCCATTGAGCGGGCCCGCGCCGTCGAGCAACTCGGCCAAACCGAAGCGGAGCGGCAGGGCGAGCGGCTCAAATCCGCGCTCCTAGATTCTATTACTCACGACTTTCGTACGCCGCTGACCTCCATGAAAGCCGCGGTCAGCAGCTTGCTCTCATCGTTCCCCTCAGATGGCTCCTCGGATGGCACGCACACGCGCGAACTTCTGACCATCATCAATGAGGAGTGCGATCGATTGAATCGATTGGTCGAAGAGGCTGGCGAGATGGCCAAGCTCGAGGCCGGCGAAATTAGTCTGGACCTCGAAGCCGTCCCGGTGGAAGAAATCATCGACGCCGCTCTTGCTCACTGCAGCTCATCTCTTGCGGGCCGCGCGGTGGATGTGCGCGTGGCCACGGACCTGCCGGCTGTGTATGCCGACCGCGAGCGTGCCAAAGAGGCGCTGGTGCAATTGATTAACAATGCCAACCTCTACTCCCCGAAGGATCAGCCGATTACCATCGCCGCGGAGCTGATGGGGGATATCATTAGCATCAGCGTCGCCGATCGCGGCCCCGGAATCGATGACTTCGAGCAAACCATGATCTTCGACAAATTTTATCGCGGCAAAGACCAGCGGTATCTGGTACGCGGAACAGGCATGGGTTTGCCAATTGCCAAGGCCCTGATCGCCGCACAGCATGGAACCATCAGTGTGACCAGCCAGCTCGGGCACGGCTCGGTGTTTGCGTTTACGCTGCCTGTCGATCGCGGCGGGAAGGAGAGCCGTTGAACGCCGCGAATATCCTGGTGGTAGACGACGAACCGCAGATTCGCCGCGTGATGCGCGCAACTCTAAGTTCGCACGGATACGTGATCAGCGAGGCCAAGACCGGCGAAGAGGCTCTGGAGTCCGTGCGCAAGCAGCGGCCGGATTTGGTGCTGTTGGATGTGAACATGCCTGGCATGGGGGGAATCGAAACTTGCCGCGAAATTCGCCGCGTTTCGGACGCTCCGATCATCATGCTCACCGTGCGCAATACCGAGCGGGACAAGGTTTCCGCGCTCGATGCCGGCGCCGATGATTATGTGGTTAAGCCTTTCAGTATTGAGGAGCTGCTTGCGCGCATACGCGCCGCGCTGCGCCGGTACGCTCCAGGCGACGCGATGGCGCCATTTGTATCGAAGGATCTGACCATCGATTTTGAAGCGCGGGAAATCACCGTGCGCGGTCAAGTGGTGCACCTCACCCCCAAGGAATACGACGTCTTGAAATATCTGATTGCCAATCAAGGCAAGCCGCTCGCTCACCGCAGGTTGCTGCAAGCCGTTTGGGGGCCGGACTATGGAGACGAGACGGAAAATCTACGCGTGGTGATCAATCAACTGCGAAAGAAGATCGAAGCGAATCCTTCGCGCCCGAAATACATCTTGACCGAGCCGTGGGTGGGATACCGGTTTCAGCCACCTCGCGCCGGCACCGTGAAGGAAAGTTCAAGAAAATCCTGAACTTTATCTCGGCATAGGATGCTTTGCGTCCAACTCCAGATTCAGCTCCAACACCCGCACTCGTGGCTCCCCGAGAAAGCCGAATTGCCTTCTGAGCGTGTGCTTGCTAACCAGCGCGCTAACTTCTGCTTTGCTCATGCCCCGCGCCCGCGCCACCCGCACCTCCTGAAATTGTGCCGCGGCAATCGATATTTCTGGGTCAAGTCCAGAGCCTGACGCAGTAACCAAATCCACAGGAATCGCCGAGCTGGGATTTTCCGCGTGCAGCTTATCCACGTCGGCCTTCACGCGGTCGAGCAGTTGATGGTTCGTGGGCCCCAAATTCGTGCCTCCCGATTGAGAGGCGTCGTAACCGGCACCGGCTGCGGATGGCCGCGAGTGGAAATATTGCGGCGATGCAAAACTCTGTCCCAGAAGCGCCGAACCTACGAGTTGACCATTGATTTGGATAAGGCTGCCATTTGCCTGAGCAGGGAAGAGGAGTTGGGCCAGCCCGGTGACACCAAGGGGGTAGATGACGCCAAAAATCACCGTAGTTACCAACGTCATCAGCAGAGCGATTCGCAGGTTTTCTCTCATCCGTTAGCCTCGCGCAAGATGCAAATACATGATGGCAATGTCGATCAGCTTGATGCCGATGAACGGCACAACAATCCCACCCAGCCCATAGACAAGCAAATTGCGCCGCAACAATGCAGCAGCTCCGAGCGGGCGATACCGCACACCGCGCAGCGCCAGCGGAATCAACGCGATGATAATCAGCGCGTTGAAGATAACCGCGGACAAAATCGCGGATTGCGGCGTGCCCAGCCGCATGACGTTAATGGCGTTCAACTGGGGGAATACTCGCGCAAACATGGCGGGGATAATGGCGAAATACTTGGCGACGTCGTTCGCGACCGAAAAAGTTGTGAGCGCGCCGCGCGTGATCAGCAACTGCTTGCCAATCTCCACGATTTCGATGAGCTTCGTTGGGTTGGAATCCAGGTCCACCATGTTGCCGGCTTCTTTGGCGGCTTGCGTTCCTGTGTTCATGGCAACACCGACGTCCGCCTGCGCCAGCGCCGGAGCGTCGTTGGTGCCGTCGCCGGTCATGGCGACGAGTTTGCCCTTGGCTTGCTCGCGCTTAATCAGCGCCATCTTGTCTTCCGGGCGCGCCTCGGCAAGAAAATCATCGACACCCGCCTGCCGCGCGATGGCGGCTGCGGTAAGAGGATTGTCTCCCGTGATCATCATCGTGCGAATTCCCATGGCGCGTAGATGATCGAAGCGTTCGCGCATGCCTCCCTTGACAACGTCGGTCAGCGCGATGCAGCCGAGCGCGCGGCCGTTTTCGGCCACAAGCAACGGCGTCCCTCCGCCATTGGCGATCTCGGTGACGCATTTTGATATTTCAGGCGGTACCACGTTGCCGCGCTCGGCAACGTATTTCGCTATGGCTTCGGGAGCTCCCTTGCGAATCTGGCGTCCGTCCAAGTCGACGCCGGACATGCGCGTCTGCGCGGAGAAGGGGATGAACATCGGATTCAGGTGACCGAATTCGCGTCCGCGCAGCCCGTATTTTTCTTTCGCTAACACGACAATCGAACGCCCTTCCGGGGTTTCATCCGCAAGCGAGGCAAGTTGCGCCGCGTTGGCCAGATCGGCTTCGATTACGTTCGGGCACGCATGGAACATTGTCGCCTGCCGATTCCCCAGCGTAATCGTTCCTGTCTTGTCCAACAGGAGCACGTCCACGTCGCCGGATGCTTCTACCGCGCGGCCGGACATCGCAATGACGTTCCTCTGGATCATGCGGTCCATACCAGCAATGCCGATGGCGGAGAGCAGTCCGCCGATGGTCGTGGGGATCAGGCACACAAGTAGCGATACGAGCACGAAAATGCTCTGCGGCGCTCCGGAATAGATCGCGAAAGGCTGTAGCGTGACGACCGCCAGCAAAAAAATGATCGTCAGTCCCGCGAGCAAAATATTCAGCGCGATTTCGTTCGGTGTTTTCTGCCGTGACGCTCCCTCGACGAGGTGGATCATGCGATCGAGGAACGTTTCGCCCGGATTGGACGTGATGCGTATCTTGATCTCGTCGGACAATACGCGTGTCCCGCCGGTCACCGCGGAGCGATCGCCGCCCGATTCACGAATGACCGGCGCGGACTCGCCGGTAATCGCCGATTCGTCGACCGAGGCCACGCCTTCTATAACTTCTCCGTCTCCCGGAATAAACTCTCCCGCCGCCACGACAACGATATCGCCGGAACGCAGCTTCGAGCTGGGCACCGCTTCCAGCGAGCAATCCGCGCACTGCCGGCGCGCCACGGTTTCCGCTCGCGCTTTACGCAACGTATCCGCCTGTGCCTTGCCGCGACCCTCCGCCATGGCTTCCGCGAAATTCGCGAAAAGCACCGTGAACCACAGCCACAACGTAATCTGCAGGCCGAAGCCAAACTGCCCCACATGGCGCAGCGTGTCGTGAACTAGCTCGATGGTCGTGAGGACCGCTCCGACCTCCACCACGAACATAACGGGATTCCTCACCATAACCCGCGGATCGAGCTTTTCAAATGAATCGGCAATGGCGCGAACCAAAAGTTTTCTGTCCGCCAGCGGCTTTGCTTTCACTAGAGAGGTCTGTTCCATAAATCTAGAAAACCCTTCCCGCGAGCATCAGCAAGTGCTCCAGAATCGGTCCGAGGGTCAAGGCAGGGAAGAAGGTCAGTGCCCCGACGATCACGATCGTTGATACCAACAAAGCAGAGAACAGCGGCCCGGTCACCGGAAATGTCCCGGCAGAGGCCGGCGCGGTCTTTTTCCTGGCCAGACTGCCGGCTATGCCGAGAATGGGAATCACCACGAAGAACCGTCCTAGCAGTGTGGCCGCGCCAATGGTTGTGTTGTACCACAGCGTATTTGCGCTCAGGCCTCCGAAAGCGGAGCCGTTGTTGCCAGTGCCCGAGGTATATGCGTAGAGAATTTGCGAGAGTCCGTGCGGGCCAGGGTTTGAAATGCCCGCGAGTCCCGGCTTGACGGCAATCGCAATCCCGGAAAGCACGAGGACGGTCAGAGATGAGACCAAGATGGACAGCATAGCCATTTTGACATCATAGGCTTCAATCTTTTTCCCCAGATATTCGGGCGTTCTTCCCACCATCAGCCCGGCGATAAACACGGAGAGGATGACAAATACCAGCATCCCGTAGAGTCCTGAGCCCACTCCGCCAAAAATAACTTCCCCGAACATGATGTTCAGCAGCGGAATCATTCCGCCCAGCGGCGTGAAGGAGTCATGCATGCTGTTGACGGCTCCACAGCTCGCGTCCGTGGTCACGGTCGCAAAAAGCGCCGAGTTCGCGATGCCGAAGCGCACCTCTTTGCCTTCCATGTTGCCGCCGGATTGCTGCGCGCTCGGCGCCTGGTCGACACTGGCTAGCTCTGGATTCCCTCGCGCTTCCGCCCAGTACGCCACGCTCGCGCCCACCAGAAATAGAAACGCCATGGCGGCCCACACTGCCCATCCGTGGCGCTGCGATCCCGTCATCCGGCCCAGCGTGTACGTCAGTCCGGAGGGAATCGCGAAGATCAGCACGATCTGAAGAAAATTGGAAAATGGCGTTGGATTCTCGTAAGGGTGGGCGCTGTTGGCGTTAAAGAAGCCGCCGCCGTTCGTGCCAAACATCTTGATCGCTTCCTGCGAAGCTGTCGGGCCAAGGGCGATTACTTGCTGCGTGATGCTTTGCGTTACAGTCTTGCCGTCTGCGCCCGTCGTCTGGACGCTTTGCGGTTCGATGAGTTGCGCCGTGGCGTAAGGCTTGAGGTTTTGCACGACGCCTTGCGACACCAGCAACAGCGAAATTACGATGCACGCGGGCAGCAATACCCACAACAGGCAGCGCGTCAGGTCCACCCAAAAGTTGCCGATCGTTTTCGACTCGAAGCGCGCCACTCCCCGGATAATCGCAATCGCGAGCGCAATCCCCACCGCGGCGGAGGCGAAGTTGTGATACGCCAGCCCGGCCATCTGCGTCAGGTAACTCATGGTTGTTTCGGGTGTGTACGCTTGCCAGTTCGTATTGGTCGTGAAAGAAGCTGCGGTATTCCACGCCAAGTCGGGCGCCACATTGGAAAGCTTCTGAGGGTTGAACAGCAGCCAGTGCTGCGTCCTCTCTATCAAGTACAGCAGCAACATCGATGCCGCGCTGAATAGCAGCATGGCTGTGCCGTATTCTGTCCAACGCATTTCGCGCTCTTCGCGCACGCCAGTTATGCGATAAATCAACCTCTCGATGGGCCGCAGCGCAAAATCCAAAAACGTCTTTTCGCGGTTGAACACCCTGGCCATAAAAACACCAAGGGGCCTGGTGAGCGCGAAGACCACCAGCAGGAAGAATCCGATTTGCAGCCAGCCGTTTGCAGTCATGTCAGAACTTCTCGGGCTTGAGCAAAGCCGTAAGCAGGTAGCCCAGCAGCAGGACGCAGACGATGATCAGTAGAACGTTCTCAAACATAGGCGTCCGTTACCTGAGCCTCTCGCATCCGCGAAGGTAGACAATCGCGGCGGCGAAGAAAACCAATGTCGCAAGCACAAAACCTAGATCTGCCACGCCCTGTCCTCCGAAAGCGTCTGTCTCGACCCAAAATCATAATGTCCTGACCCTTATTAAGTGGTGAGATGTTCGTAAGAATTCTGTGAAGGCCAAAGCTAGTTAGAAGGAAGTTTCCAGCCGGACGCTAAACGACCGGGGAGGCGCAACGGCGTTCCCGGAGAACAAACCGGCAAAATCAATTACGTTGAGCCGATTATTCAGGTTGGCCGCGTCCGCCTGTAGCCGAACCTGAACCGAGTCATGCTTCCAGACCTCTGCTCCCACGGACGCATCCAGCGAAAATGATGGCCTCACCCGGTTCCGCAAGAAATTGACCCGCTCCACGATCTGTGCGCCGTATTGCGCTGCCGCTTGTTGTTCGGATCCCTGGAACGCCACGGGCAGTCCGCTCCCATATTCCCCGCCAATTGCCGCCCACAGTCGCGGTAGGAACAAGTATCGAAAACGCGTCCGCGCCGTGTTGCGCTGATCCTGCGTATCCCAAAACCGCCCTCCTGCCTTGCTCAGTGCATTCGCGGCATCGTCCCCAAGAAAGAGGCCTCCCGTGACGGGCAAATAGGTTGACCCGACCATGTAAGAATAGCTGACGAACCCGCTGAGATTTCCGAGATGCGGAATCTCCAGCTTCGCCTCCGCGCCATAGATCGATGATTTGCGAAACGCGATCGGAAAGCTGACACCCGTGTTGAGCAATTGATCGTCGTCCGCAAAATTCCCCGCATTGCGGCGGAAGTAATTGACGTCGAGCTTTACGCGCCCCGCAAATCCCTTGGTCAATCCCGCCTCATAGTAGTTTCCCCGTGAAGGTTGCACCGGAAGCCGCAGCACGTTCGGGTTGAGCGCCACCACTGCCGGCGAGCTGGACAACAAAATATTTTCGAAGGCCGGCGTCTGAAACACGCGGTCGTACGACGTGTGCAGCACCAAGTCCGCTGCGGGAACGTATCTCGCGAGGCCCAAGCGCGGGCTCACCGCGTTCTGGTTTACCAGCAACTGATAGTGGTCCCAACGCAGGCCGGCGCTCGCAGTCCATTTCCCCAGCCGAATGAAATCCTGTACGAAGCCCGATTGCTCCAAATCGCGCCCATTGCCGGCGAAGCGAAAGCTCCCCGGGGTCCCAGGTCCGAATTGCGATGCATCCGTGATCACGTCGCGAAAGCTTTCATGTATCGCAGTGAAATCCGCCTCGACGCCAGCCTTCCATTCGTGCTTGCCATGATGCGCGGACACGCTGCCCTTAAAATATTCTTCGCGGAAGCCGCGATCCTGGAACGCGATAATAGGAGTCGAAAGCGGATTTGACGTGAGCGTGTCCGAGTCGTCCCGCACCATCAACCGCAGATCGCCGAGCACATTCGGAGTAAAAATGTGCTGATACGATAGAATCCCCATCGTCTCCATATTGGCGCGATCTTGTCGCTGCCCCGCGGCTTGCTGCAGCTGTTCGTTCGGCACTTCAAATCTCGAAAGTCCATGCCGCACAACCAGCCCCAGCCGGTCGCTCTCGCTGAAGTCCCGCTCATAGCGCATCGAGAAGTCGCCGGTGGTTGCCTGGTTCGAGTAATTCTGGACCACGGGCGAATTCAAGAATCGATCCGTTTGTGCGCCGTCCACTGTAAAGCTCAGCGCATCCTTCCGCCTCGCGTACTGCCCTAGCAGATAGGCGCTGCCCGTAGCGAAGCTGCCGCCTGCCAGCACTGCTTTGCCATGAAAGCCCAGTCGCGGATCTTTCGCCGTCACCACCTCGATCACTCCGCCTAGTTTCCTGCCATATTCTGCGGGAATGTTCGCCGTATAGATGCTCAGCGACTGCACATCGTCCGCCTCGATCTCGGTCCCGAAGCTCGGCGAGCGGTTGTCCGTCAGCGGCACACCGTCCACCACAAATTGCGTGTGATATTCAGAGCCGCGCGGATGCAAAACGGCGTTTCCTTCATAAAGCCAACCCGGCTGCGCATTCACCAGGTCGACCACCGACCGTCCTGGCAGGGCAGTAGGCCTCGTCTCGAGCGTTTCCGAGCCAATGCGATATACGCTTCCGGTACGGTGCGGATCCACCAGAGTCTCAGTGTCTTTCACCGTCACGGAAGTGTTCACGGACGCAAGGCTCAGCGAGATTCGGAATTCCTCCGGCACTGCGGAGCGAATCTCCATAGCTTCGTGAAACGCCGCGAAGCCCGGTTGCTGCACATCGATCTGATAGACGCCGAACGGCAGCCGCCTTGCCGTGGCAAGGCCCGAGGTATCCGTCACATAGATTTGGCGGAACTGGTTCGCCTCACAAACCAGCTCTATCGAACTCTTCACGCCGGAGCCCGAAGGATCGATCACCTTCAGTCGCAGCTCGCCCACGTTACTCTGCGCCTTTACCGCAAAGCCGAGGATCGGCAAGCTGAAGATCAAAAGGACTGGAAGTCTTCGCATTTCAGTCGATACCAAACTTCAATGCACACCCAGCGTAGATTCGATTCCGCCCACAGCCATTTTGACTGCATGGGAGGCTTGCTTTCATCACCTTTCCAAAATCAGACTCCGGTTGACCGTGCAATACCCGGCATGAGAGAAATCACCTAGAGAGCCCGCGTCGTGAAGAAACGCAAGAAAAAGCTATTCGAAGCAGGGAAGGAAGCCCGCCGCCGCGCTCGAACCTCCGGCATAGCGCCTTCCGCGACGCGCGTCATCCCCGACAAACGCAAACGCCCGCCAAAACACAAGAGAGACTTGCTAGAAAGCGAAACGTAGCGGCGGTCTTCAGGCTGACGCACCTAGTTGTCTCTCCTCGCCTTAGGTCCGACCGGACCTAATTCCTCGATCCTCAACCAGGTTTGTTCGCCGGGACCGACTCGTTCGGCCGAAACAGCGGCGAGGGCGCAATTTTTCGCCGCTCCGCCAGTTCCGTCGCGATCCGCTCCAGATCGGCCTTCACAAAACCCATGCTGGCCACGCGCACTGTTCCATCCGTATCGATGAGGAAAATCGTAGGCACACTGGTCAGCCCATAAGAGTTCGAGGCAGGGTAGCCTTTCTCCTCCTCATCCAAGACCATCGGAAACGTGGTTCCGTATTCCCGCGCGAAACCCGCTGTCGCCTTGGCATCGTCCTGCGCAATGCCTAAAAAAGTGACGTTGTCGCCGCCATACCGTTGATAAAGCCGCTGCAGAAAGGGAAACGTAAACTGGCACACCGGGCACGAATTCTTGAAGAACGCCGCCACCACCGGACCCTTGTCCAGCAGCGCCTCCAGCGAATAACTCTTCTCGTCCAGCCCCTTTAGCGAAAATCCGGGCGCAGTCTGCCCCGCATTCACATGCGTCATAGTGTTTTCCGTTCCAATCCAGCGCGAGATCCTTCGCAACATTCCCACGCGGCAATTCTAAACTAGATTGCTGCCGTCCATCGCACCTTTGCTGGAAAAAGATGCCAATAACAAACCAGAACGTCCCGGGAATCTACGCAATCCAGTGAAGCAGGCCGCTGTAACCGCAGCAGAGCCGGGAATTTGTTATGCTTCTCGGCAGGGTACTGCGATTGGCTAATCTAAAGCTAACCGGTAACTTTTCCCATGCGAGCCTATGAGCGAGCAAACCAATCGTAGTTTGAACCGGAAGGAGCTCTTTGAGCGAGCTTGCCGTGGAGAAGCGGTGCCACGGGTGCCGGTCTGGATGATGCGCCAAGCTGGGCGCTATTTGCCAGAGTACCGCGCGATTCGGGCGAAGCATGCCTTCCTGGAGGTCTGCAAGACGCCGGACCTGGCAGTGGAAGTTTCGTTACAGCCTTTGCGAGCGCTGGGCGTTGACGCCGTGATTGTTTTCTCCGACATTTTGATTGTAGCCGAGGCGATGGGGGTGAAACTGGAGCTTGGCGATGCCGGGCCAAATTTGCCGGAGCCGGTGCGAAGCGAGAACGACGTCCGAAAGCTAAAGAATTTTGACCCGGAGAGCGAAACGGGATTCTTGATGGAGGCCATCCGGCGCCTGGTTCGCGAAGTGGGGCCGGCCGTTCCGGTGTTGGGCTTCGCGGCCGCACCGTGGACCCTGGCGAGTTACATGGTCGAGGGACGAACCAAGGAAGGCTTCGCCACGATCAAAAGTTTCATGTACGCGGAGCCGCGGGCATTTCGCGAATTGCTGGCGCGCATCGCGCAAGCAACGATTTCCTATTTGCAGGCGCAGATTCAGGCGGGCGCCGCGGCCGTACAGTTGTTTGACACTTGGTGCGGAGAACTAAATCTGCGCGATTATCTGGATTTTGCGCTGCCCGCTGTGCAGGAAATTGTGTCGGGTTTGGGGAAAAGCGTGCCGGTGATTTATTACACCAAGGCCTCGAACCATTTGCTCCTAGCGGCGGCGGATTCAGGCGCGGACGTCTTGAGCGTCGATTGGCGTGTGGATTTGCGGGAGCTGCGAAAGACGCTGGGCCCGAAAATCGCGCTGCAGGGAAATGTCGATCCGGCAGTGTTATTCGCTCCCGAAGCAACGATACGCCGCGTGACGCAGGAAACTGTTGCGGCGCTAAGCGGCGCGGGACACATTTTGAATTTGGGCCACGGGATTTTGCAGCACACTCCCGTGGACAGCGCGAAGATTTTTATCGAGACGGGGCAGCAGGCGCGATTTGCGAGCGAGACGCCGGCTGCGGTACCGTCGCGTTGAACGTTGAGGCTGAGCGGTGACCGTGGCGAATCCATCTTTGCAGCAGATGCGCGAGGAGTTGCGCGTCGGCGAAGAATTTTTAGCGCGCTACAATCGGCCGGGGCCGCGCTACACCAGCTATCCGACCGCGCCGGTGTGGAATGATTCCTTCGGCCCGGATGACTTAGAACGCGTGCATGAAGAGGCGGAACGCGCCCGGAGCCCTGTCTCGCTCTATATGCACATTCCGTTTTGCGAGAGCTTGTGCCTGTTCTGCGCCTGCAACGTGATTATCCAGAAGGATAAGCGCGTGGCGCCGCCGTACCTGGGCGTGTTGAAGCAGGAAATGGAGCGGGTCAGCCGAAGCATTTCGAAGCAACGCGAGGTGGTGCAGTTTCATTGGGGCGGCGGGACTCCGACCTATTTAACCCCAGACCAGATCGAAGACTTATTCGGAGCGGCGCGCGCGGGGTTTACATTTGCGGCGGACGCGGAAATCGGCATTGAAGTAGACCCGCGCGTGACTTCGCGGGAACACCTGGAAACTCTGCGGCGGCTGGGATTCAACCGCCTGAGCATGGGAATTCAGGATTTCCATGCCGAAGTGCAGAAAGCCATCCACCGCATTCAGCCTTTCGAATCGACGCGCGACTTGTTGTTTGCCGCGCGCGAGCTCGGCTTCGACAGCATCAACGTGGATTTGATTTACGGGCTGCCGTATCAGACCCCAGAGCGATTCGCGCATACGGTCGACCAAATTTTGGAATTGGCCCCGGATCGCGTCGCGCTGTTCAGCTACGCGCACGTCCCGTGGCTGAAAAAGCAGCAGGGCTCCTTTGCGGCACATCTTCCGGAAGGCATGCAAAAGTTCGAGATTTTTCGAACCGGCCTGCTGAAGTTCCTCGAAGCCGGCTATTTGTACATCGGCATGGATCACTTCGCGAAGCCGGGCGATGAACTGGCGATTTCGCAGCAGAAGCGCACACTCCACCGGAATTTTCAGGGATACACCACAAAAGCCGGCGCCGATTTGTACGGCATGGGCGTCACCGCGATCAGCGGGATTCAGAACGCCTACGCGCAGAATCATCGAGAGCTGGCTGCTTGGGAGAAGGCCGTCGCAGAGCGCGGTATCGCCACCATGCGCGGGTACCGCCTCTCCCAAGATGACCGCCTGCGGCGGGCCGTAATTAGCCGGCTGCTTTGCCACACGTTGGTACTAAAGGACGAAATTGCGCGCGACTTCGGAATAGATTTCGATCGCTATTTTGCAGACGAGCTTGCGCGGCTCGAACCTTCGCGCGAGGACGGGTTGGTTTTGCTCGAAGCAGGCGAGATTCGGGCCACCTGGCTGGGGCGAATCTTCATTCGGAATTTGGCGATGGTATTTGATCCCTACCTGGAAAAGCAGCAGTTGGTGGCCAAGCCGCTGTTCTCGAAAACACTCTGACATGTTTAGGCGTTCCGCGGCATGACCTCCTCGGCTCCAGCGATCGTGGTGGGCGCCGGTATCTCGGGGTTGGTCTGTGCGTACGCCCTCAGCAAAGCGGGGCTCCACGCTCACGTTCTGGAGGCTTCGCCGCGCGCGGGAGGCGCGATTGGTTCGGAAAAGCGCGACGGATTTTTGCTGGAGCTGGGACCTCAGAGCTTTAGCGGGACCGCGGCGCTGCGCGATCTCTCCGCGGACCTGGAGATCGCGGATCAGCTTTTGCAAGCGCCGGCCAATGCACCGCGATACGTGCTGATCAACGGCGCGCTGCGAGCAGTGCCGCTCAACCCCGCTTCCATGCTGACTTCCTCCTTGTTGTCGGCGCGCACTAAATGGAAAATCGCGCGCGACGCATTCGGAACCACCTCGGCTCCGGAGGAGGATGAATCCGTTGCGGCCTTTGTGCGCAGAAAGTTTGGCGAGCAGCTACTGGACAGGCTGGTGGGCCCTTTCGTTTCGGGGATTTACGCGGGCGATCCAGAGCGGCTAAGTCTGCGCGCGGCATTTCCGCAGTTGTATCAGGCGGAGAAATCTGCGGGCAGCGTAATTCGCGGAATGATGCGCGCGGCGAAGTCACGTAAAGCGCCGCGTGAGCGACCAACCCTACTGAGCTTTCGTAATGGCAACGAAACGCTAGTACAGGCGCTTGCGGCGAAAGTTGGTTCGCGCCTGCGGTTGGGCGCGGAAGTGGTTGGAATTGGCGTTCACCGCGACGCAGGGGCAGTCAAGTTCCAGGTGCACGTTGCACGCAGAGAAGAAGTGATTGTCACGGAACGTCTGGTGTTGGCCACGCCGGCCGATGTGGCAGGCACTTTGCTGCGCGATGTGAATCCCGCCTTCGAGCCAGTGTTGGGAGGGATGGAATACGCGCCAGTGGCTGTCGTATCGCTCGGCTACCGGCGGGAAGACATTGGGCATTCGCTAAACGGGTTTGGGTTCTTGGCGCCGCGATCGAGCGCGTTGCGCGTGTTGGGGTCGGTTTGGAACTCGTCGCTGTTCCCGGGACGAGCACCGGCAGGGCATGCGCTGCTCACCAGCTTTGTTGGGGGAGCGACGGATCCTGGCGCAACCGCACTGTCCCCCGCGGATTTGGCTGAACTGGTCCACGGCGAGGTTGCGCCGGTGCTGCAGATTCATGCTGCGCCGGTATTTTCGCATGTGCAGGTGTACAGGAGAGCGCTGCCGCAATACAACATCGGTCACAACGACCGACTGATGGCGCTCGAGAGGTTACGCGCCGACCTGCCAGGGCTGTTTTTCGTCGGCAACTACCTACGGGGGCCGGCAATCGGAAATTGCGTGGAGCTCGGCATCGCAACGGCTGGCGCGCTTACAAAGCAGCGCAGATCCGCATAACACGGCCCCGTCCGGCACGTGTAGCGGCTGCGGACTTTCGCGGGCGCCTTTGCTGCTGCGTCCTGGCACATCCGGTTGCTTGAATTTCACGTATAGTTTGGCAGGAGACGAAGAAGCGTAAACGTGTTCCTGGCGGTTTTCTCACCCAAGGGCAACGACGAAGTGTCGCCAGACGCGACGCTGATGCTGCAGCTTCTTCGCAGGGACGTGGGCGCTTTCGAAGAACTGTACGAGCGGCACTCGCGCATTGTGTATTCGCTGGTGCTGCGCATATTGCGGCAGGCGTCCACGGCGGAAGAAGTAGTGCAGGACGTTTTCCTGCAGTTGTGGCGGAACTCCGCCCGTTATGACGCGAGCCGGCCCTTTGTGCCCTGGCTGCTGACGCTCGCGCGCAACCGCGCGCTGGACCAATTGCGATTGAAGAGCGAGCGGCAGCGCCGCCGCGAAGAGCAAACGGAAGAATTCCCGCAAATTGCGGCTGCGGCCCCGGAATACGAGAAGGCGCTGGACGAAAAACGCCGCGCCGAACGGGTGCGCTCGCTAATCGGTTCGCTGCCCGCCGCCCAAAAGAAAGCCATCGAGCTCGCCTACTTTGAAGGCTTAAGCCATTCCGAGATTGCTGCTTCGTTGCATGAGCCATTGGGCACCGTGAAAAGCTGGATTCGCAGCGCATTGCTGCGTTTGAAGGAAAGTTTGCAGGCAACATCGTGAACATCCACGACCAATTCCAGGAGCTGATCGAAGCCTACGCGATGGGCTCGCTTGACGCCGCTGACCGCGCTCTAATCGAAGCGCACCTCGCGACTGGCTGCGCCGAGTGCGCGAAAGCGTTGGAAGAGGCGCGCTGGCTCGTAAGTCAACTCGCCTACCTTGCGCCAAACGCGGAGCCATCGGACATGCTGAAGGGCCGCTTGCTGCAAACGGTCCGCTCGGAAGTGGCGTGGCAGGAGTCGGTTCGCGGAGCATCCATTCCCTGGTGGTTGTGGGCCGGAGTCGCGGCACTGCTCGTGTTTTCGGTGTACTCCGCATGGAACGAACAGCAGTTGCGCCGCGCGGTTGCGAATCTGCAGCAGCAAGCTGAAGCCCAGCGAGCGGAGCGCCAGAAGTTGGAGCAGGAGCTTCTCACCGCGAAGCTTCAAGCGCATGAAGCAATGATTTGGAGCGATCCGAAATCAAAGAAGATCATGCTGCCACCCAAGGATCCGAAGATGCCGCAGCTGGAGGCCATGTGGCATCCAGAAATGGGACTCGTGGTGCGCGGGTGGAAGGTACCCAACCCGGGCGACAAGCGGGTGCTGCAATTGTGGCTCATACCGAAAAAGCCCGGCGCCAAGCCCATGCCCGCGATGACATTTTGGCCCGACGCCAACGGAAAGTTCTCAGCCATGGTCGAGAATCCGCCGGACACTATGTCAGACACGCAAGCGCTGGCGATTACCGAGGAACCAATTGGTGGGAGTCCGCAGCCGACCAGCCAGCCGATGTGGGTCGGCGGAGTCAGCTAGAAGTCCGGTTGTCCGCTCTGTAGCGCAACGCCAGACGCATTTTTCGGCGCTCGGCGGCTTCCTCGTAGCGCCGCTTTTCTTCCGCCGTTTTCACGATAAGCGGGCGCACAGCCTTGGGCTGGCGCGTGTTTTCGTCGATGGCCACAAACGTCACGTAGGCAGAAGTCGTGTGCTTGCGTTCGCCAGTCAGCACATTCTCCGAATAGACTTCCACGCCGACCTCCATCGACGTATGGAACACGCGGTTCACCTGCGACTTCAGCATCACGATTTCGCCAAGGCTCACCGGATTCCGGAAATCGATGTAATCCACCGAAGCCGTAACCACATAGCTGTTCGAATGGCGATGCGCCGCCATCGCCGCCGCAATATCGACCAGGTGCATCACGTGCCCGCCGAGCAACTTCCCCAGCGGATTCGTCTGCGCCGGCAGGACAACCTCGGCCATTTCCGAGCGAGACGCGCTAACTGGTTTTCCGGCGGCGTGAGAGTCCGATTTCTCTTGTGATTTCCTGGCTTTCATAGCCATCCTGTTTGCCAAAATTTGGAAGGACGAGCGGCAACGGTATAATACGAAACACCACATGAGCGAACAAAAGAAAAGCCGTAGGCAGATGCTCGAAGAGTTCGTGGCCACAAAGCCAGACGACCCATTTTCCCGCTACGGCTTGGCCATGGAGTGCATGAACAGCGGCGATCCCGGCGCCGCGGACGAACACTTTCGCGCTTTACTTCAGCGCAACGCCGAGTACGTGCCCGCTTACCTCATGTACGCGCAATTGCTCGTGCGCGAATCGCGCGGCGAGGAAGCGCGCAAGGTCTTGTCTTCCGGGATTGCGGCGGCGGACAAGAAAGGCGACCAGCACGCCCGCTCAGAGATGGAAGGCTTGCTCTCCGAGATCGCATAAGCTCACAACGCCGCCCTTTGCAGCGGAAATGCCTTTCGGTGTCTCGTGCCTGCAGACTTCTACGTTACCCTGAGTCACCTGTAGCGCAGGGCGGAGTCCGCGGAGCCCTGCGGCTTTTCCTCTGCGTCTTGACTGGCGATGACAGCAAGCGACCTCCCGCCAAGGTCTGGTATTATCAGCTATGGGTTTCATGGGGCCTGAACGGATTTCGCTTTTCCCGTTGAACGTCGTTCTTCTTCCCGGCGCAATTCTCCCCTTGCACATATTCGAGCCGCGCTACCGGCAAATGGTACAGCGTTGCCTCGAGCAGAAGTGTGAGTTCGGCGTCCTGCTGGGTCTGCCGAAAGGCATTGTCCGCGTGGGCTGCACCGCGGAAGTCACCGAGGTCGTGAAGCGTTACAACGACGGTCGCATGGACATCATTACTGTCGGGCGCTCGCCGTTTCGCATTACGGAGTTGGTGAACGCCGACGCTTACGCCAATGACGAGCTCTTGGAAGGGGACGTGGACTTCCTGGATGACCGCGAGCACAACACCGACCCTCGCACGCAGCAGGAGCTGATGCAGCTATTCGAGGTCTGCCACACTCTGATCTTTCAGGACTATCCCAGAAACATCGAAGGCCAAGCGGCGGAATACCCTTCCTTTGTAGTCGCGAGCGCGCTGCCCCTCGACCCAATGTGCAAGCAGCAGATTTTGGAGTTGCGCTCGGAAGCTGACCGCCAGCAACGGCTGGTAGGCTACCTTCGGGAGTGGGCGCCGCATCTACAGAAGCAGGGGAAGGCGCGCGCGAAAGCGGGCGGGAGCGGAGTCAACTAGATTTCATGCGCGGTGTGATGTTCCGCGCAGAATGGGGCCCTATGACTGGAAGTACAACGACGTCCGGCAGAACCGCGCACAACAGGCCGCAGACCATCGGCGAGTTGCGCAGTATTCCCGATTATGATGCGCGCACCGCTTCGCTCTCCGTGAAGAACGAAATCCGACGCAATTTGCTGCGCTCCATCGAAAAGGACGAGACGCTGTTCCCTGGAGTCCACGGATACGAAGATACCGTCGTGCCGCAGATCGTTAACGCGCTCCTTTCGCGTCACAACTTCATCCTCTTGGGTTTGCGCGGGCAGGCGAAGAGCCGCATCCTGCGCGGCCTCGTGCAATTGCTGGACGCCGAAGTCCCTGTCGTGGCCGGCTGTGAGATTAACGATGACCCTCTGCGGCCAATCTGCCGCGCCTGCCGCGAGAAGATCGCCGATCAGGGCGACAACACGCCCATTGCCTGGATGCCCCGCGACCAGCGCTTCGTGGAGAAGCTAGCCACTCCCGACGTCACCATCGCCGACATCATCGGCGACGTTGATCCCATTCGCGCAGCCCGCGGCGGCCGCGATCTTTCCGACGAGTTGACCATACATTACGGCCTGCTGCCGCGCGCCAATCGCGGCATTTTTGCCATCAACGAGCTCCCCGACCTCGCCGGAAAAATCCAAGTCGGCCTCTTCAACATCATGCAGGAAGGCGACATTCAGATTAAAGGCTATCCCCTGCGTCTTCCGCTCGACGTGCTTCTCGTGTTTACCGCGAACCCGGAAGACTACACCGCCCGCGGAAAAATCATTACTCCGCTAAAGGACCGCATCGGCGCGGAAATTCGCACGCACTATCCGTCGACCCTGGAAGAAGGGATGACCATCACGCAACAGGAAGCCTGGGTCGGGCGCGACTCCGGGCGAAAAATTGACGTCCCCGCTTACTTGCGCGAGGTTGTCGAGGAAATAGCCTTCCAGGCGCGTGAGGACAAGCGCGTGGACCGCCGCTCGGGCGTGAGCCAGCGGCTGCCAATCACCACACTGGAAAGCGTCGTCAGCAATGCCGAGCAGCGCGCAACCCGCGTCGGCGAAAAGAATTCCGTCGCGCGAGTGGCCGATATTTATGCTGCCCTCCCTGCCATCACCGGCAAGCTCGAGCTCGAATACGAAGGCGAGTTGAAGGGTGCGGACACCATCGCGCGCGAGCTGATTCGCACCGCGGTGGGCCGCGTCTTCAGCAAGCACTTTCCCGAAGTGAATTTTCAACCCGTGATTCAGTGGTTCGAGTTAGGCGGCGAGCTGAAGCTCCCCGAACTGGCCACCACTGCGGAGCGTTTCCAGCAGCTCTCCAAAATCCAAGGCTTGCTGGAGCACATCGGCCGCCTGGGCGTCACAGATCGCAAGGATGCCGGAGCCGTGTCCGGTGCCGCCGAGATGATTCTCGAAGGATTGTGGGCGCACCGCCGCATTGGACGCAGTGAAGAGCGCGGCTACTTTGCGGAAAAGCCGCGTCAACCGGAACCGCGAGAAGCCCCGAATCGGCCGCCGCGGCGCCAATACAACTAGCATGAACTGGATTTTTCCTACACGATGTGCCGCGCGCAGCGCCAACTCCCCCGTAGGGGCGCAGCATTGCTGCGCCCCATCTTGGCGATATCTAAACCATTGCGATGCTTTTTCTTTGGGCTCTCAACAGCCGACCCGCGACTTCGCGAGGCTCTCATGAAATTCATCAAATACGGAAAGTACGTAGGCGAGCCGGCTGACGCCGTCGATTTGGAAGAGCTAATCAAGCGCCTCGGCGATTTTTTCCTGCAGAGCGGATTCGAGTCCCAATTCTATGGCATGAACGAAATGGACCCCGAGAAGTCCATGGAAGCGCTGCGCCAGGCCATTTTACGCGCGCTGCAAGAAGGCGACTTGCTGCCCGAAGGCGCAATGAGCGAGGAATTGCGCGAGATGTTGCAGAACGCCGACGCCATGAACAACGAAGCCATCCGCGACCTCATCGACAAAATCACCGAGCGCATGGCCAACGAAGGCTTCATCAATCCGCAGCAGCCCCCACAGGTGACTCCGCCGCCGCAAACCAGCGCCCGCGGACAAATCGGCCAGCCGCAAGAGCGAGTCGAAGCCCGTTTCGAAATCACCGACAAAACCATCGATTTTCTCGGCTTCAAGACCTTGCAGGACTTGTTAGGCTCGCTCGGACGCAGCAGCTTCGGCCGCCACGACACGCGCGATCTATCGACCGGAGTGGAAGCCAGCGGCGTTTCGCGCCAATACGAATTTGGCGACACGCTGAATTTAGACGTTAGCGAAACGCTCTTCAACGCCGTCCGCCGCGATGGCGCGAAGGTCCCTATCGAGATCACCTACCCAGACTTGATGGTGCACCAATGCGAGTACCACAGCTCGTGCGCCACCGTCGTGCTGCTCGATTGCAGCCACAGCATGATTTTGTATGGCGAGGACCGCTTCACTCCGGCCAAGCGCGTAGCCATGGCCTTGTCCCATCTCATTCGCACCCAATATCCAGGCGACACCCTAAACCTCGTCCTCTTCCACGACAGCGCCGAAGAGGTCCCGCTCGCTGAGCTGGCGCGCGTGCAAGTCGGCCCCTACTACACCAACACCCGCGAGGGTCTCCGCATGGCCCAGCGCATCTTGCTCCGCCAGAAAAAAGACATGCGCCAGATCGTCATGATCACCGACGGCAAGCCCTCCGCGCTGACCCTCGAGGACGGCCGCATCTACAAAAACGCATTCGGCCTCGACCCCTTCGTCGTCGGGCAGACCCTCGAAGAAGTCAACAAGTGCAAGCGCGCCGGAATCTTGATCAACACCTTCATGCTCGCCAGTGACTACAGCCTCGTGCATTTCGTCCAAAAAATCACCGAAATGTGCCGCGGAAAAGCCTACTTCACCACCCCCTACACGCTCGGACAGTATCTCCTCATGGATTACATGTCCCGCAAAACCCGCCAAATCCACTAGCCCTTTGGAGTGCGGCAGTCGGGCCTGCCTGCCGCAGGCGGCCGCCTCTTTCACAGCGTAAGAACTAACTCCCACGCGAGCCTACCAGCGCGATGGCAGCGATGTTCCTGTTACGCCCCGCTTTCCGCACCCGCCTCACCGCTGCGCTATACTCTTAGTTCAACTGCCGTGCCACATCTATTCTTATCTCTGACCCTCCTCACCTACGGCCTAAGCTTTGGCATGTACACCCGCTATCTCTACACAGGCAGCAAGCTCGCCGGCCGTCTCGGCACCGTCTTCCTCGGCCTCGGTCTAGTCGCGCACTATTTCGCCCTCTTGGAGCGCTCCCGCGGCCTCAACACCGTCCCATATCACGACCTATACGGCTCCATGTCCCTCTTTGGCTGGCTGCTCGCCCTGACCTACCTCGCTCTCGAGTTCTACCATCGCCAGCGTTCCGTGGGCGCCTTCGTCCTCCCGTTCATCCTGGTCTTTTTCCTCGCCGCCCATCTCGCGCCGGCCGACCGCCTCGCCTCCACGCCCGCGCGCGGCACAATCTTCGCCCTCCACGTAACGCTCAGCATCCTTGCCTACGCCGCCTTCGCTTTATCCTTTGTCCTGAGTCTCATTTACCTCGCCGAGAACCGTCTCCTGCGCAATCACAAGCTTGGCGAAGTCGTCTGGCGTCTTCCCCCACTCGACCTTCTCGAGCGCATGAGCCGTTCCAGCGTTCTCATTGGCCTCCTCTCCATCGCCGTCGGCACCGTTCTCGGTTTTATCTGGGTCGACCGCCTAACCGGCCAATATTGGTATTACGATCCCAAGTACGTGGTAACGCTCCTCGTACTCTTGCTCTACGCCGCCTACTTGCAACTCTCGCGCACTACCACGTGGCGCGGCGCCCGAGCCTCCCGGCTCTGCATCTTTAATTTCGTGATCGTAATCTTGAGTTTCACGGTGGTGAATCTATATCTCTCGCATTCCCACCGTTATTTTTGAGTAGTCGAAGCGTTGTAGGGGTTCGCTTTAGCGAATCCCAGCCTTTGTGGCGGCCGCGGACCGTCGCGGGCGCTTTTGGATTTTCAACTGTGGGATGACGTAAGGCAACACAAATGGAAATCGTCATAGTCGGCCTAAACCATCGCACCGCCTCACTCGAGCTCCGCGAGCGCGTCGCGTTCACCGCCGAACAGGCCCGCCGCGCCGCCGACGAGCTCCGCTCCCGCGGCCTCCTGGAAGAATCCCTGGTCCTCTCCACCTGCAACCGCAGCGAAGTCTACGGCGTCCCGCCCGAGACCTGCCACGAATGCGCACCCGGCCTATCTTCCTTCCTAAGCGAATTCCATTCCATTCGCCCCGACCTTCTCAACGGCGTCCTCTACCAGCACTACGACCGCGCCGCCGTCCGTCATCTCTTCCGAGTCTCTGCCGGGCTCGACTCTCTCCTCCTCGGCGAAGCCGAAATCCTCGGCCAAGTCCGCGAAGCCTATCGTTTCGCCCACGAATACGGCGCCACCGGCCCCGTTCTCAACCGCCTCTTCCAGGGCGCGCTCGAAACCGGCAAACGCGTTCGCTCCGAGACGGAATTAGGCACTCGCCCGATGTCTGTCGCCGCCGCTGGCGTCAAGCTCGCCGAGCGCATCTTCGGCAAGCTCGCCGGTCGCGGCGCGTTGGTCCTCGGTGCTGGAACGATCAGCGAACAAGTCGTTACCACGCTTCGCGACCGCGGCGTCGCCCATCTGTATGTCATGAATCGCTCCCGCGAGCGCGCGCAAACGCTTGCTTCCCAATTCGGAGGCCGCGTCATTGAGTGGGGCAACTGGGAATCCGGTCTTTCCATTCCCGATGTCGTCGTCACTTCAGTCTCTTCCGAAGAACCTGTTCTGACGCGAAGAGTTCTAGAAGACGCCATGGCCGCGCGCTCCAATCGCGCTCTCTTCCTCATGGACCTCGGCGTCCCTCGCAACATCGATCCCGCCGCCGCGGATCTCTACAACCTCTACGTCTACAACATTGACGACCTCACCGAAATCGTCGAGCAAAATCGCCGGGCCCGCGAAAGCGAAGTCCCCCGCGCCGAAGTCATAGTGGAAGAGCACGTCGGCAAATTCCTCTCCTGGCAAGCCAGCGTCGAGCTGGTCGGCCTGGTCGACGCCCTGCGCACCCGCATCCGCGAAGAGCGCGCCGCCTTCATCCGCGCCCGCATTGACGGCATGAGTCACCTCGCCCCAGGCGACCGCCAACACGTGGAAACGTTGATGGACGAACTCCTCGAAAAGCTCTTAGTCGAGCCGGCCCAGCGTTTGCGCGGCGAAAAAGAATTGCGCCGCAAGATTCAGAACGTCGAAGCCCTGCGCGACCTTTTCTTGCCGAAAAAGGACAAGCCGTGAGGCATTTGCGCATTGGCACTCGCGGCAGTCTTCTTGCCAAATGGCAAGCCGAATACGTCCGCAAGCGCCTTTTTTCCGCCGCCGGAGTCGAAGCCGAAATCGTCATCATCAAAACTTCTGGCGATAAATTTGCCAACGCCCCGTTAACCCAAATCGGCGGCAAAGGCATTTTCGTCAAGGAACTCGAAGACGCCCTGATGGAAGAATCGATCGACGTCGCCGTCCACAGCGTCAAGGACATCCCTACCGAAATCCCCTCCCGCTTGTCCTTTCCCGCTGTCTTCCGCCGCGAAGACGTTCGAGACTGCCTCGTCTCGGCAAGCGGCGCCACCCTCGCCAATCTCCGCCAGGGCGCGCGCATCGGCACCGGAAGCCTTCGCCGCCAATCGCAGCTTCGCCACATTCGCCCCGATCTCGATGTCCGCGACCTGCGCGGCAATGTCGACACCCGCCTCCGCAAAGCCCAGAGCGGTGAATACGACGCCATCCTCCTCGCCAAAGCCGGGCTCGACCGCCTCGGCTGGAGCGATCGCATCACCGAAACTTTTGCGCCAGAGGTTTTTCTCCCGGCCGTGGGCCAAGGTGCGATTGCCGCCGAATGCCGCCTTTCCGATTCCGAAGCCGCCGAAGTCCTCGGCACTCTGGACGACGCCGAATCGCGCACCGCCATCATCGCCGAGCGCGCTCTGCTCTCCGCGCTGGAGGGCGGCTGTCAGGTTCCCCTCGGCGCCTGGGCCCGCACCGAGCGCGGCGAATTCATCCTCGAAGCCTGCGTCTGCTCCGTCGACGGCTCGCAATATGTCCGCCAGCGTGCCACCGCGCCGCCCGAGCAAGCCGCCGCTCTCGGCGAACACGTCGCGCGCCTCCTCCTCGAGTCCGGCGCGCAATCCATCCTCGAAGCAGTCAGAGGCCAGCATGGTTGAGGCCTCCGCATCCCCACTCGCCGGGCGAAATATTCTCATCACGCGCGCGTCAGATCAGACCGAGTCACTCGTTCGCGAGCTGGAAGCTCGCGGCGCCAAACCCGTGCTCCAGCCCATGATTTCGTTTCACCCGCCGGCGGATTTTTCTCCTTTGGATCAGGCGCTCCGCGATCTGCGCACCTTCGATTGGCTCCTGCTCACCAGCGCCAACGCCGTCCGTGCGTTACTCGAGCGCGCGCAATCGCTCGGTGTCGATGTCACGAACTCGTTCGCTGCTGTCCGTATGGCCGCGGTAGGCCCGGTCACCGCCGAAGCCGCGCGTCGCGCCGGCTTGCCCGTAAGTCACGTCGCCACGAAACATCAGGGAGTAGCTTTAGCTGAAGAATTTGCCGCCGAGTTTACCCGCAAACGAGTCCTGCTCCCGCGCAGCAATCTTGCTAGTTCCGAGCTTCCCGACGCACTGCGCCGTCTCGGCGCGCACGTCACCGAAGTCATCGCCTATCGCACGTTCGCCGCGGAACCCGAGGGCGAAGGACAAAGCCACTTCTCTTCCGGTCATCTCGAAGCCATTCTTTTCTTCAGTCCGTCCGCCGTCCGTAATTTTCTAAATTGGGACGAAGGCAAAGGCGGCCAAGTCCTCCGCTCCATGTCCGACCTATCCCGCAAAACCGCGGTAGTAGCCGTAGGCCCAATAACCGCAACCGCCCTCCGCGAAGCCGGCCTCCGCAACATAGTGCAAGCATCAAACACCACAGTCCCAGCCGTGATCGAAGCCCTAGAAGATTTCTTCACCCATCACAAAACGCAAACAGGATCCCTGTAGCGCAGGGCGGAGTCCGCGACCTGGTCCGGGCAGCAGCCGGACAGCCCTGCGGCTTTTCTCTTGCCTATGTAGTGGCCGGGCTTCAGGCCGGCTAGCGAGCGCCTCGCGAGCGCTCCTAACGCCTTTTCTCCCCAATCCCTCAAACAAATCCCATCCGCATTTCCCAGCAACCTCACTCCACCTGCGCTAAACTAACCAAATCAAAATGTCTTTCCCAGCACATCGCCCCCGCCGCCTACGTCGCACCGAAGCCCTCCGCGGACTAGTCCGCGAAACACAGCTCTCCACGACCGGCCTGATCTATCCCATGTTCGTCTGCCCCGGCAGCAAAGTCCGCCAGGAAGTCAGCTCCATGCCGGAGATTTATCAGCAGTCCGCCGATCAAATCGTTGAAGAGTGCAGGGAAGTGGAGTCCCTCGGAATTCCCGGAGTCATTCTGTTCGGCCTTCCAGAATCGAAGGACCCGCGCGGCGCAAGCTCGCTTTCCTCCCAAGGAGTAGTCCAGCGCGCCATCGAATCCATCCGCAAAGCAAATCTAAAACTTCTCGTAATCACTGACGTCTGCCTCTGCGAGTATACCGACCACGGCCACTGCGGCGTAATCGAGCACGACCATCTCACCAACGAAGCCACCGTAGCGAACGATGCGACAATCGCGATCCTAGCCGAGCAAGCGCTCTCCCACGCCCGCGCCGGCGCCGATATCGTCGCGCCCTCCGACATGATGGACGGCCGCGTAGCCGCCATCCGCGAAAAACTCGACGAGCACAAATTCGAAAACATCGCCATTCTTTCCTACGCCGCCAAATACTGCTCCGGCTTTTACGGTCCCTTTCGCGAAGCCGCCCAGTCCGCGCCACAATTCGGCGACCGCCGCAGCTACCAGATGGATCCCGCCAACGCCCGCGAAGCCCTGAAAGAAGTAGCCCTCGACCTCGAAGAAGGCGCCGACATGGTAATGGTCAAGCCCGCCCTCCCCTACCTCGACGTAATCCGCACCGTGCGCGACAAATTCGACGTCCCCGTAGGCGCCTACAACGTAAGCGGCGAATACGCCATGGTAAAAGCCGCAGCAGCCAAAGGCTGGCTAGACGAGCAGCGCGTAACCCTCGAAATCCTAACCAGCATCCAGCGCGCCGGCGCCTCCATTACGCTGACCTACCACGCCAAACAAGCCGCCCGCTGGCTAAAGCACTGCTAACTTTACGTTGTAGGGGCACGGGACACCCGTGCCCGTCTAGCCTTTCGCCCGTGTAGCGCAGGGCGGAGTCCTGCGGCCTTTCGCCGTGTAGAGGCCGAGCTTTAGCCCGGCTAGCGAGCGCCTAAGGCGCGAGCGCTCTGGCTTGTGACAGGTGGAAGCCCCGGACTTGAGTCCGGGGGAGCGAGCCTTCAGGCTCGCGGAAAAAATGTGCCGCCAAAATGGGCTTTAGCCCTGGCTCCCTTCTGTTGGCCCATAATGTTCGCAACTTGTCATTCACGAGGTGAGAGATGACTCTCGATGTGCGCGGGCTAACTCTGCTGCTCCAGGTCTACGACATGCCAACCTCAGTACGTTTCTATCGCGACCTATTGGGCTTCCAGGTAGTGACCACTTCTCCCAGCTTAGGCAAGGATCGTTTTCACTGGGCTCTGCTTCGGCTCGACCACGCGGAGCTGATGCTGAACACCGCCTATGAATTCGACAGCGAGCGTCCTGCGGAACCCGATCTCGCCCGCACCGCCGCTCACGACGATACCGGCCTGTTCTTCAGTTGCCCCGATGTCGATGCCGCATATCAAGAGCTCAGTGGAAAAGGTCTGAACATAAAGCCGCCATTCGTGACCGGCTACGGCATGAAGCAGATGTACCTCCACGACCCCGATGGGTATTCCCTGTGCTTCCAATGCTCCGCCGAACGCTGACCCTGCAATGCGAGTGAGGGATCTGCTGTTCGCCGTTACGTAGCGGCGGGCTTCAGTTTACCCTGCTTGCCCCGATCTTTGAGGGGAGCCTCGAAGGGCCTGGCGTTTTTCTCGGCGTGCACTAGCATGAGTCCCGGATGGGACGCCGAAGAATCGTGGGTCGCCCTTTCAAGCTCGACCCAGCCCGACTCGCGTAGCGACGAAGCACGTCAGTGCTGGGTCAGGAGGAAAATCGCCCCAGTCCCGGAGGGACGCTTCTGGACTTCAGCCCCTGAAGAAAGCATTCTTCTACAAGCCCATGCGCCTACAATGAACAGAGGACGTCAACATGAGCAACAAGCCACCACCGAACGATGCTCTAAAAAACCACCTCTCCCGATTAAACGAGATAACCATCACCGTGACCGGCAGAAAGTCAGGACGCGCCATCTCCATTCCAGTCTGGTTCGTCTTGGAAGACGGTAAGCTCTACCTGTTGCCTGTGAGCGGGTCGGATACACAGTGGTACAAGAATGTGCTCAAGACTCCGTCCATCCGAATCGAGGCCGCCGGCGACGCAGCCGAACTCAGAGCGGTTCCCATCACTGACCCCAAACAGGTCGCGTCCGTAGTCGAAAAATTCCGCGCCAAGTACGGTGCCAGCGACGTGAAAAAGTATTATTCAAAATTCGAAGTCGCCGTCCTCGCCCACCTGCAATGACCGCCATAACGATCGCGTGTAGGGGCACGGGACCCCCGTGCCCGCGCCGAGCCTCGCCGGCTTCTTAGCTTTGCCTATGTAGCGGCCGCGGACCGTCGCGGGCGCCTTTGGTTTTTGCAGGCGTCCTTTCTCTCCCCGCCCGTCATCCGCGCTTTTTGCGTCCCGAATGCCGCTACGGGACCGAACCCGCTCGCGCCTCATGCGAGCGGTGTGATCGCAGATTCCGGCCCTGCCGGAAGGGATCTGCTTTTCTGTTCGTCGGCGCAACCCCCTCTTTTTGCAAAAGAGTCCGCAAGCAATTGAAAACAAAGGAAAGGAGTTGCAAAAAGAGAGGCAAGAGAGTTCAACAGCGCGCAAGCTGTTGATTTGCATGTACTTAGAACAGGGAACGGAATAGAGACTAGCAAATGACGAGGAGAGCAGAGAGGCACATCTTGCGGAAGTGTGGCAAGGGAAGGAGTTAGGGATCTGGCTGGATACTTCATGGGATATTATACCATTTGGTTAGCTCCTGTCAAGAGTTTTTTGGTTCCATTTTGGAAATGTAGGGAAAGAAAAATTGGAAGGCCGTAATCACGGATTCAAAACCTGCCCTTACGAACCCAAGAGTGCAGTTTCAGGAAGACCCACCCTTGCACGAACCAAACACAGCCGGCAACTCGCCAAGATGTGGCAGCTAACATAGGCTCTGGGCTTCAGACGTTAGAGCTAGAGGTCTTTAAGCCGTTTTTCGAGGCTCTTTAGCTCAGGGAGGATGTTTAGTCTGATGTTGTCACGTTCAGTTTTTGGGTCGACTTGCTGATGCGTCTTAAAACTTGCGTGCGCAAACTGCCCACGCTTCTGCGCAAGTTGATTGCAGGCAGCGACAAGTTGCGCATCTAGCTGCGCATGGCCGATCCCGAGAGGGAGGAAAATCGTGAGAAGATTCTTCTCCTTAATTCCATGATTCTTCCCGAGATGGTCAAGATAGTAGTTGATTGCTTTGCTTACCGCATTCGGTGATACAGGTCCGAGTTCTTCTTTGACAGCGTTATGGTAGAGGAGAAGGCGCGAGAGTACAGGCGTGCAAATGCCCTTGCTTTGATATCGTGCTTCTGCATTCGTGACGAGCGTTCTCGCGCGGTCTTCGAAATAGCTTTCGAGTTCCGCGTGGACTAGCAGAAGGAATGCCTTAGTGTGGTCCTTCTGTCGCGCGCTGTAGCGACCTGTCAACGAGAAAGCGGCTGGAAGAAGGTGCGCTTCGAGCCTGTCAAGTCTTGTGAGGAGTCGCTGTAGCCGTTTCGGTGTCGACATAGACAGTCAACAGTTAGGGTTGACCAATGGAAGGGAGTGTCACTTTAACGCCGAGCGCCTTGCCGAGCGTTTGTCCCCACGTGAGGAAGCGAGTCCGCGTGGCGTCAACACTCTTTGTGGTTGTCTCGAGACTCTTGATAAAAGCGCTGTTGTTGCTGAGCGCCTCGTACGCGCTTTTCACTTTCGCCTTCTTAGCGAGTGCTGATTTTCTGACGGCCTCGTCAGAAAAGTAGTAAATGAGGATGTCGAAAACGGCTCTGTTGAATCGTGTCTCGTAGTTGTGCCCGTCGTACTTTCGGAAGGCGTTATCCCCGAAGATCTCGTAAGATGCGCTAATCGCTGCTTCCATTTCCTGCGCCTTGTAGCGGATGTCCGATTCGTCGGTCGCCCATTTGCTGTTGAGTCGTTTACATTCGTCATCGAGAAAGGCTTTTAAGTTCCCGGTGTATGTGTCAAGGCTGTATTGAAACGCCACGTACCGGACGAAGAGCTCGACATCTCGCATGCGGAAGTCTGGTTTTGGAATACCGAGCGCTTTGTGGATACCACCAGGAATTTGAGTATATTCTGCGGCGAAACGGAGGAATGGGCCAGGGTGAAGTGCCTGTCGTAGTTCTTGTGGCGACAGCGGGAGGGTTTCGCTGTTAAGCCGGTGGAAGATTAGGTAAAGGACGTCTTCTTTTTGCCAGTTTTTTACGACAACAGTCCTGATAGGTTGGTTGTCGAAGGCGTTTCTGTGGTTGCGGAGCCTTGTATCTTTTTGGAAGTCGTCGTAGGTCTTCGTGTTGAGTTCGCCGCGGAACTTGAGCCCGGTGAGCACGAGCGGAGTTGCGGTGGCGTCGATCCCGGCGAATTGCTGTAGGCTGAGGAGTCGTTGTTTACCATCGATGATGAGGAATGACCCTCTGTCATCTTTCGCTTCTGCGAGCACAATTTGTGGAATGGGCAGGCCGAGAACGATTGATTCAATAAAGCGGCTCTTTCGTTTCATGTCCCATGCGTCGCGTCTTTGGAAGATAGGGTCGAGTTTGATGTTCCCCCGTCGAAGCTGGTCGATGAGTGTTGCTGCAGTCCAGTCAGTGCCGAAAACGACTGCTTGCCCGAGGAGCGATGGATCTATGGCTTGAAGGTCGTCCTCTGATTCTGCTATATCGGTATTTTCGGTTACGGGATCTTCTAGCGGAGTGCTGATTTGGAGAGTGGTGCCCGTTTTCTTTTGAGCCATTTTTTCTATGCCTTTTCGACGGTAGCATATCGCTGACCTGTAAGTGGGCAACTAGTCAGAATGAGCCCCAAGAAGCAATGATCTAGTCCGCGGCATTCAGGCTAGGAGGCCAGAGGCTAAGAGGCTATGAGCACACCGAAACCAAGTTTGCACCGCGAGCGCCGCCGCTCTCGCGAAATCTTCGACCGCGCCGCAAAACTGCTCGTCGGCGGCGTCAACAGCCCCGTCCGCGCCTTCCGCTCCGTGGGTGGCGACCCGCTCATCATTGAGCGCGGCGAAGGCCAATACCTCTACGACGCCGACGGAAACCAACTTCTCGACTACGTCTGCTCCTGGGGCGCGATTCTGTTAGGCCATGCGAATCCAGCAATCAGCGCCGCAATCGCAGAGCAAGCCAAACGCGGCACCAGCTTTGGGGTCACTACCGAACTCGAACTGGAACTCGCCACGCTGATTACGCGCGCCATCCCCTCGATCGAAAAAATTCGCTTCGTCTCCAGCGGCACCGAAGCCACCATGAGCGCGGTGCGTCTCGCGCGCGGCGTCACCAAACGCGATTTCATTCTCAAATTTGAAGGTTGCTACCACGGACACGCCGACAGCTTTCTCTCGCAAGCCGGCTCCGGCCTGGCCACGCTCGGCATCGCCGAATGCCCCGGCGTTCCGCAAGCGCTCGCGGAGTTGACGCTCAATGCGCCTTACAACGACCTGAACGCCGTCGAGAAAATCTTCGACCAGCACAAAAATAAAATCGCCGCCGTAATCATCGAACCCATCGCCGCCAACATGGGAGTCGTTCCGCCCGCGCCCAATTTCCTGGTCGGTCTTCGCGACATCACAAAAAAGAATGGCGCGCTGCTCATCATCGACGAAGTCATCACCGGCTTCCGTCTGCACAATGGCGCCGCGCAGCAACTTCTAAAAGTAGAAGCCGATCTCACCACGCTCGGCAAAATCATCGGCGGCGGCTTACCCGTCGCTGCGTACGGCGGCCGCGCTGAGCTGATGGACAACGTTGCGCCGATCGGCCCGATCTATCAGGCTGGCACGCTGGCCGGAAATCCGCTCGCCATGAGCGCGGGCATCGCCACAATGAAGCACTTAACTGCACCCGGCCTGTACGAGCGCATCAACCAAAACGCGGAGCGGCTCGTCACCGGTTTGCGCAAAGCCATCGCCGAAGCTCACGTGGCGGCGCAAGTAAATTCCAGCCATTCCCTCGGCACCATATTTTTCACCGACCAGCCCGTCCGCGATTACGCCGGCGCGAAACGCTCCGATACAAAACGCTACGCGCGTTTCTTCCGCGAAATGCTCGACCGTGGCATTTTCCTCGCCCCGTCGCAATTCGAGGCCGCCTTCGTCTCCGCGGCCCACACCGCCGAAGACATCGATCGCACCATAGCCGCCGCCCACGAAGTCCTGCAGCTAATCGGAGCAAACGGTTGACGCGAAGCAAAAAATCTCTGCGCTTACTCAGCGTACTCTGCGCCTCTTTACCCTGAGCCTCGAAGGGTGCGTTATCCTTCGCTTTCCTCTTTCTTGCCGTCGTCGCCTCTTATTTCAAAAACAATCCAGTAAGCGCCATCACTACGCCAAGCGCCGCCACAAACATTCCCCCAAACCAGAATGCGCGCCTCTTAGTGAGCAGTGTGATCGAGCAAATCACCAATCCCACTTGCAGCAGCGCCTCTCCGCCGTCAAAGCGATCCGCGCGCCGGGTGAGCAGGTCGCGCTCTTTCTCAAATTCCTTAGCTTTGTCGCTGATATCTTCCTTGTCTGCTTCGTACCGTTCCATCTCCTTCAAATATTTTTCGCGAACCGCCGCCGTCTTTTCCTTGTCCGCAGGCGCCAATGCGCCAAGCAAATCCGCAATGCCTTGCACCTCATGAAAACGAATATTCTTCGCCTGGTAGTAAGACCACTGATCCGTGGCCCGCGATTGCAGCAGCAACTCCTCGGTATGCGCGCGATGCCCCAACAGCGTAGCGCCCGCAACCAGCACGGCCAAAATCGAAATGGTCAGCGAAACCGGCAGCGTATATCGATACTCTTGGTGACTTTCATGAAATTCCGGAAGTTCGACGCCCTCTTGGATCTCGGTCATTCCCCTTTTTCCCCCACTGTGACCCGCAAATTGTCCCTCGCTGCGAATCGCGAAAAATTATACCGTCGCAGGCGGCTGCATTTTGCGCAATTGCGCGAGCTCTTGCGTAAGCGCGTCAAACTTCTTCAGCAGTTCCTGATGCCGAATGTCCTCGGTGTCAGGCTTCCTGGCGGTGAAACTCAGCGTTCCGCCCGGCTCCAGGACGCACTGGCGCACTTCCGACAGCGAATCGAAACCCTGCTTGCGGGCGGCTGCGGCGAGCTCTTCCTTGGTGATCAGCTCTCGCTTGAGTTTCTGCTCGTGGACTTTTCCGTCCTCGATCAAAACGTCAGCGCGGCCTTCGACAAGTTGATCGATCTTGCGGTGATCGTACAGAAATCGCACGACGAGATAATTGATGGCGAGCAGGGAAGCCGCGCCGATTATTCCGCCGGTGACGCTGTTGTCGTTTCCGATGATGGCATTCTGCACGGTATTGGAAAGCGTCAAAAGAACGATCAAGTCAAACGGATTGAGCTGCGCGAGTTCGCGTTTTCCCGATAATCGCAAGCCTACGATTAGAAAAATGTAAACGATGACGGGCCGGAGAATCTTTTCCAGAATTGGCCCGCCTAATACAAACATGTCTTTCCACATATCGTGCATCGCGCTCACACCTCTAGCGAGAGGTTATCACGTAACTTTGCCACGCAATTCCGTCACGCAATTCCGTCACGCAATTCTGGGGTGTCTGCGATGCCAGTCGGTGTGCAGTTGGTAGATGCGCGCGCCTTGAATCACGGCGATATCGTCGCCGGCGCGCGCCATGAATTGCAGGCCCACGGGAAGATTCTTTTCCGTGAAGCCGCAGGGAACGGACAGAGCGGGAAGCCCGCACAAATTCCCGATGCCGCCCAGCGGATCGGGGAAAGAAAGGCCAGTCTCGAGATTCATGTCCAGCGGCGTTGCGGCGACGGGTTGCGTTACGGTCACCAGCAAATCAAACGAATCGAACAGGGTCTCCATTTTCTTGGGATCGGCCAATTCGCTTACGCGTCCGGAACGAATCAGGGAGCGAAACGAAGAAGCGCCTTCGACAGCAACGATGATGTTGCCGGCATCTTCAAACGGGCCCTCTGGCAGCGCCGCTTTCTTGACTGAAAAATACTTCTTTAGAACTTTTTCCGCAGCGTCCGCAGCCTTGGTCACGCCGGACTCCGGCTTCTTCCACGCATTGGTCAGCCAGCCAATTTTCAGCGCGCGCGATTTCAACTCCAGGGATGCCGAATAGGTGAACGCGGCTTTATCCAAGGGAAGCGTGCCGCGATCTCTCGGGTCATGCCCGGCAATCGCCGCGAACACATGAGCGCAATCTTCGGCGGAGCGAGCGAGCGGGCCGATTTTATCCATGGACGGAGCGAGGGCCATCGCGCCGTAGCGGCTCACGCGTCCATAGGTGGGGCGAAGCCCGCTGAGGCCGCAAAATGCCGAGGGGCAAAGAATCGAGCCCCAGGTTTCCGTGCCGATCGCAAATGGGGCGAGCCCCGCAGCGACAATCGCACCGGAACCGGACGACGAACCGCACGTCCAGCATTTCGTGTCCCAGGGATTTTTCGCTTCGCCTTGTAGCGAGGCGGTAGCAAAGCGGTAACCCATGCCTCCGGCAAGCTCGATCATTGCGGCCTTGCCGATGAGCACCGCGCCTACGCGATTCAAGTGCTCGATGACAGTGGCGTCGTAATCGAAAACTTGCGTGGCGTACGGTTTCGCGCCCCAGGTGCAGGGCACGCCCTTTACGGCGAGAAGATCTTTTGCAGCGTAGGGAATTCCGTGCAGCGGGCCGCGATAGTGGCCATTGTGAATTTCCTTTTCCGCGGTCTTGGCCTGCGCCAGCGCGATTTCCGCAGTCAGCCGCGCGTATGCGTTGTAGCGCGGGCCGAGTTTTTCGCTGCGATCGAGAAAATATTGCGTCAGCTCGACTGGCGAAAGTTTTTTCGCTTCGATGCGCTTCGCAAGTTCCGTGACGGGCAGGAAAGCCAATTCTTCCGTGGGCATCAATCTCCTCAGGGTTTTGTCGCGGCGGCCGGCGTTTTTCCGACGCGCGTATTTTCGAGCGGATTCTTTTCGCGCTCGACCAGCGGTTTCAGATATAGCCCGGGACCGTCGCCGTTCGCGAGCGCGTACGCGCGCAAGCGATCGAGCGGCGGCTGCGCCAGATTGCAAAGCCTGCGAAGGTCTGCCTTCTGCGCGTCCGAGAAGCGGGTGCCGTATTGGTTGAGAATGGTTTGAACGCGCGCTTCGACTTCGGCGTGGCTCTCGGGGGAAAGCTTGGGCTCTGACGCTTGTGGCGGAATGGCAGCGTCGCTGGACGGCGCGGAAAGGCGCCCGCGAAAGTCCGCGGCCGCTATATTTGCATGTTCATTCAGTGGAGCTGCAGGCGTGGACATCGCGGCTGAAGGAGCGACCGCTGCGACGGCTGAGGCCAGGGCTGTGCGGCGGGCAAATTCGCGGCGGGTAATCCGTTTCGTTTCGGCACCGCTGGGTTTAGAGGTTTCGTCCATCCGGATCTCCGTTCGCCTCGCCGAGCGAAGCTGGATATGCCTGGCAGGGAGGCTACTGAATGGCCGGGTGAGCGTCAACCGCGCTGAAAGAGGGGTGGAGACAAAGAGGCAAGGTAGCTGATGGATGAGCCAAATCTGAAGGGCGTGGAGGGTACTTCTAAGGTCAATGGAATGAACGCGAACGGGCGTTAGGGGAGTAGGGCGCCCCTACGCGCGCTGCAAAGGACGCCATTGTGATACAGGACTCAGGCGGCCTCGGCGCTCTTTGCTTTCAATATGCCTTGGAATTCCAACGGCAGGTGCGCATCGACCAGCGAGGCGCCGCCGTCCACATCGATCAACTGGCCTGTAATCCAAGCCGCCTCTTGCGAACATAGTAGGGCGACGGCATTGGCGATGTCCGCCGGCGTTCCCAGCCGGCCCATCGGAGTCCACCCGCGTTCCTGCCACTCGCGTACACCCGTTTGGAAGGCTTCCGGCAGGCTGTTCAGCACACTGTCTTCCACCCAGCCCGGGCTGATGGTGTTGACCGTGATGCCTTGGCGGGCGAGGGCAACCGCGAAATAGCGCACTAGAACCTCCATTGCTGCCTTCGCCGCACCCATGGCGACCCACGGTTGCCAACTTCCGAACCGTCCGCCCGGCGCGAAGCTGATGGCGATAATCCTTCCGCCAGTCGACATCAACGGAACTGCCTCACGCACTGCCACGAGGAACGCTTTCGCCTGCGAATCCATCGCGGTGTCCCATTTGTCCAGAGTGATATCCATTGGGGCTTGATAAAAAGTCGCTGCTTCTGGACGGGCATTGTTGACGAAAATGTCGAGCGAACCGAACTCGGAGCGAACTTGCTTGAAAATGCAGCGAACCTCGTCGGGCCGGCATACGTCGGCCTGCACCAGGAATCCGTTGGAGCCGACGCTGCGGATTCTCTCTAGAGTGGCGTGCGCGGCCTCCTCGTTGCGATAGTAATGAACGGCAACCTGCGCGCCCCCTTCCGCCAGCTTTATGGCGATACCTCGACCGATGCCACGGGAACCTCCGGTGACTAGAGCCTTCTTTCCTTGGAATGACATATACACCTCCTGCTGCAACCACAGCGCAGCATCGTAACGCTGCTATTTGGGAGGGTCAACGCTTTCAAGGTCTAGCTCAGTGTGAGCGGCGTCACTTGCATTAGAACAATCGTCCAGTCTTCACCGGTGGAGGCCAGAACGATGCTCATGCGGAGGAGCGATTTGCTGCGATCGGTGGAAGCGGCGGCGAATTCCCAGAGCAAGGACGCTAGCAAAGTCTCGGATGGACCCTTGGTTGTACTCTTCAGGAAGAAGTTGGCATTTCTCTTTGCAAAGGGAGCGAACAATATCTCGGCTGCTTGTTCAATCTCCTGGCCGAGCCAGAGCTTTCCGGAGGAATCGACAAATTGCCCTTTGTCGTGAAAAAAAGCAGCAGCCTGTTTGGCAGGGCCCTCTCTTAATAGGCCTAAGAAATCATCCAGAGTGACTAGCGCACCTTTTGCTGGCTGGGCACTTGCGACAGCCGAAACGGGGTCTTTTGCAGCCGAAGTGGCGCCTCTTGCGATTTGCTCGCGAATCGCGTCTGCTTTGGCGCCTCTGGCCGTGAGCAGGGTGGCGGCAAGGGATTTCTCAACGCGGAGGATTGCCAGCAAAATGTGCTCCGTTCCAACGCGCTGGTTAGCAAGTCTGTCAGCTTCCTCGCTGGCGAGCTGCAGAATCTCTTGCGAATCGGCGCTCAGTGGCATTTCCACGGAGGTGGAGATGCGTTCGCCTTGTCGAACGACTTTGGCGATTTCATCACGAATTTGCGGGGCAAAATCCAGGTGGAGCTGACGCATCAATGGTCGGTCTTCGCGCAGAAGGCCGAGGAGGATGTGCTCGGTGTCGATGACGGGGCTTCCATACTGGCTGGCTTCGTAGCGCGCGAAGAAGATGACGCGGCGGGCCTTCTCGGTATAGCGCTCGAACATAACTTTGGATAGGAGTTTAGGGCTCGACCGTCATATTTGCAAAACGATATGAGTCGGAGTTTTGTTCTGTGGTGGGAGAGTGTAATCCGACGCAGCAATGGTCACGATTTCATATGACATTTGTATTCATCAGGATTGATAATTGCGCCGTCGGCAGGTACCAATGCAAACGCTCGATCAATGGCTCGGGTCCTTGTTGAGACGTTCCGCTCGCGGCCAGAGTTCCCTCCGAAACGGGGCTGAAATCGTTTTCCCCCTTTGTTGGCAAATGAAGACCGTCATGGTGTTCATCCTTGCTGGATGCGGATTTCTACTTCTTGCTGTGATCACCCAAGGACGGTGGGTTCCTGGAGATCCTTGGTACGTTGTCCTAATTCCGGCTTTGATTCTTGTACCGCTCCCTGTAGCGATGATTTTGCTGTCGCCGGGTCGAATTTCTATCGACTCCACGGGCATTCGGCAGCGGGGTTGGTGGCGGCGCGAAAACTCCATTCCATGGAGCGATGTTGCGTCGGTTATCCGCGGCAGAGACAACGGTTCGACGATTGTTTATGGCAAGTTCGAATCGCCAATTACGTTTTCGCCATATTTGGTTGACCAACCACAATTCGATCGTGAGGTGAAGGCGCGTATGCTCATGGACGAAATTCGTGATGACCTCTGAACGCAATTTCAGGTGATTTTGCGGGCGGATTGCAGGGCGACCTCGGCTTGTTCGGGGCGCATGGCGAGGTCCGAACTGGTCATCGGTCTAGCCCAAGATCAAAAGCTAACGCAGAGGCGCTGAGAACGCAGAGGAGCGCAGAGAGGAAAACGTGGTATCTTATGCGCACTTGAAGCCGATGTTGAAGACTCTCCAGCAGGTCTACGAATCGCGCGGCGTTGTGGCCCCCCTGGTGGCCATTCTAGTAATGTCCGCCATTCTGTTGGTAGTTGTACTTCCTGTTTTTGATGCCGGCTTCGACCATCTGACGTTTTCCTTACCAGTCGTTGTGTTTTTTCTCCTTGCACCCACAGAGGTGACCTCCTACGCAGTTCCGTCCGTAAACAATTTCTCGCCTGCTGAGCCGTTCTTAGCCGCCTCTCCTAGTCGCGCCCCTCCCGCGTAGTCACTCCTTTACCGACAATACCGACAACCGCGCCTCCGGGTTTGTGCCAAACCGCGAGGTTCCAGCTGTTTCTCTAGCGACGCGACGCGGCCCGAACTCAGTGGGCCCGGAGAGGAATGGTGTTTCCTTGCATCAGGGTAATTCTGAAGGCGGCCCAAGACCGACGAAGCGGTTTGCAGCGCTTCTACGATTTCTTGCCGAAGTTCGGCAGGAGATGAAGGATATTAGTTTCCCTGGTTGGCGAGAGGTCCGTTCCACGACAATCATCGTGATGGGTGTTGTCTTGGCGCTGGCCGCGTATGTGTACGTTGTCGACCAGATTTGTGTTCGACTGCTCGATCAGATGCTGTTTCGACAACGCTAGAAGCCAAAAGTTAAGCATGACTATAAACCGAGGGGTTTCTCTCTCGGTTAGGAATCTTGAAGAAAGACGAAATGCGGTTTAGCAGGATACGGATTTAGTGGTAATGATGCTCTTCCACGCGGCGATGGCCTAGGCGCGCTTCCTCGCGCTCATGTACGCTGCGCTCTATCAGCCGATGGGATTCCACGCGGCGAGCGGCGTCCCAATGCTCGAGGTGGTACGGATGTACGTAAACGCCTCGGGTGGCCCAGACCCGTCCCCACGGAGTGCCGTTGATGAATACGACGTGACTGCCCCAATCGAACCGGCACGCGCCCCATCCCCAGGGACGAAATGCGGCGCCGATCATCACGCCGAAGCGAAAGCTGATGGCGGCGCTGACGGCAAATCCCGGGCGAGGCGGAGCGAAAACGACGAGCGGGTCGTAATAGGGGACGCAGATAAACGCGGGATTCGCGGGCAGAATCTCAATGTACGGACCGCCCCTGACGATGATTTGCTCGTTGCTGCGCAGATAGCCGTAATCCTTGGCCTTTTGACGCATTCTCTGCACCGCGTCCATCACGTCCTGACGCTGGGCCAGAAAAGCGTTGCCCAGGTCCGTCGTCCAGGCCATATCGCTTGCCATCATCTCCAGGACAGAGGGAAACGGGAGCAAAGCCTGCACGCTGGGGTCCCACGGCAGATGATCTTCCGCGATAGCCTTGGCCAGTGCGTCACCCGTCAAGTAGTGGTGCTGATCGGCCCACTTGGCGGCTTCGGGAATCTGGTCCGGAAAAGTTGCGGCGGCGAGAACTTGCGCCAGCAGAGGGTCAGGATACAGGGCGATCCTAGAGACCATCTTGTCCAACTGCTCCGGCGAATAAGCAGGCGGGGCCTGGGCCAGTGCTGAACCGGCGGCCAGGAGGGCTACAGTTAGAACAGCCCTAATGATTCGCGTCTTGCGATCGAAATGTGGCATTCGTTTACCCTCCGTTTTGATTTAGTTTGAGCGCGTTTCGGGGCTTGATGCTCATCATTCCCCGCTCAGCTCCAATTGGTTCCAAGGAACAATTGCGCAAGTGAGTTTCGGTTATTGGAGATGGGGAAAAAGATTTAACACAGAGGACACTGAGATAGGACCACAGAGAGCACGGAGGCGTCGAAATGCAGTTAGCGGGCGGCGGATTTGGCGTCAGGGGCGGCTAGGTCGGAGATTAGGAATTCCATTATGGCGTGGGGGTCGTCGGCGCCGCCTTTTAGGCGGTTGTCGGCGGCTTGCAGGGATTGCAGACCTTGTAGGAGACGGGCTTTGGGAATTTTGCGGGCGGATTGCAGGGCGACCTCGGCTTGTTCGGGGCGCATGGCCAGGGCGCGGGCGGCTTGGTAACCGTTGGAGATGCCTTTCAGCTCGCTAGCCTCGATCAACTTGCGATACATCCAGGTGATGGCGCCGAGCATTTGCAGGGGCTCTTCGCCGTCGCGGAGGAGGCGATCGAGAAATTCGAGGGCGCGCTTCTGCTGGCGGGAGGCTAAGAGGTCGGCCAATTCCCAGACGGTGGTGGTTTTCTCGGAAATTACCAGGGCGATGACATCCTGGCGCCGGATTAATTTTCGTTGCGCGACGTAGGTGGCAAGTTTGTCGATTTCCGTTTTGAGACGCATTAGATCGGCGGCGACGAATTCGGCGAGGTCTTCGGCGGCGCCTGGCTCGAAGTCGACGCCTTGTTCTTTGGCCATGGCGCGGGCTAGCGGGACCGCGGCGGCTTGGCGAGCTTCGAGGTCTTCACCGAGTCCGACATCGACGACGAGGGCTTTTTCGGAAAGGAGCTTGGCGAGTTTCATGCGCTGGTCGAGCGCGGTGGCTTCGAGGACGAGAACGGTGAAGGGGGCGGGATTGTCGAGGTAGGCTTCTAGCTGCTCGACGGCGGCGTCGCGATTTTTCTCGCCGAGCTTTTCTATTTTTTCGAGGTCATGGAGGAAAACAACTTGGCGCGGCGCGAGCATGGGGAGAGTTTGCGCTTGCTGCAGGGCGTCCTGCGTTTCGGAGCGGTCGGCGGAATAGCGTGAGACGGCCCAGGCGCGGGCGGCTTCGGGGACGAAGGTTTCGATGAGCTGGGCGCGGCTGGCATCGCGGAGGAAAGGCTCGTCGCCGAGGAGGAGCAGGGCGGGGATGGGTTTGCCTTTGGTCAGGCGGGCCAGGAGTTCTTCGTGGGAGACGCGGGGCATGCGAAGGAGGATCTTACTTCGTTTTCGGTTGGTAGGGAAACGGAGGCCGAAGAAAGAGTTTTGCCGCAGAGGCACTGAGGGCGCAGAGGAAGCAAGAGACAGGCTTATGCCCGTGCTGCTAGAAGTTTTCGGTTACGGAGGCTACTAGGCGCTGGGCGAAGTCTTTGGCTAGGCGATCTAGGGCGGGATCTTGCTCTCCGAAGAAGCTTTTTACGTCGGTGGAGATTTCGTATTCGTTGCGGAAGACGAACTTGTCGGTGTGGAAGAGAACTTTCTGCGGATCGGTTTGCGTCAGGGTGACTTCGCAGCGGACGGTGACCAGCATGGTGGTGGCGCGGCCGGTTTTGGTGTCGAACAGGAGCGGGACGGCTTCGAGGGTTAGAACTTTGCCGCGCAAGACGGCGTCGCCTTCGGCGGGGTCGGAGGTAATTTTGTACGGCGTGGCGGCGAGAAATTCGTGGACCGTGGCGGAGGTGAGTTTTTGCTCGATGCGGTAGCTGTTGGTGGCGTTTATGAGAGCGGGTACGGCGATGACGTGAATATTTTTGGGGAGCGCATCGCCGCGGTTGGCAACGTGGTAGCCGCAGGCCACAACGCAGCCGCAGATTGCCAGCGACAGCGCGAGGACCGCAGCCCTTTGCTTTGCGGCGCGAATTGAAAAGCGATTTAGACGTCGGAGTGAGGCGTTCATTCGCTGAGTTTCTCCGCGAGCTTGACGGCGGTGGCTGCCGGCAAGCGAATATTATCGGCGGCGCCCCAAAACCACCAACTGCCAGGGTGCGCCGAATCGTCTTCAGGAAGAGCCAAGTGGATGGCGGAATCGCCCGAGGCGTTTAGATTGCCGAGCGGGGAGGAGGCATCGGCATCGAGGGTGAACCCGGCCTTGCGGCAGATGTCGGCGAGCGCGTCTTTGGATTGTTTGGAATCGAAGTCGGCGATGGCGACGAAGGTGTAGCCATAAAAGACGGGGGCGTGCAGAACTTGGATGGAAGGCTGGACGAGATTGCGGCCCACGGCAAGAGAAGCTTCGCGGCGGATCCGGGCGCGAACGTCTGACAGATTTTCGCGGCTGTTGGCGCCGTACCGATCGAGGAGATTGAAGGCGACTTGTGTATGAAAGACCGGCTCGCCGGCGGATTGAAAGGAGAGAAGTTGGGTCGTTTGCGACTCGAGTTCTTCGATGCCGGCGCGTCCAGCTTCGGAGACAGGGCGGAAGAAAATCAGGGCCAGACGGGAAAGACCGGCGCGGCCGAGGGCGTCGAGGAGTCGGCGGGCAGCAAGGCCGGGCGCGGAAGGGACGGCGTACAGAGTTTTGTTTTTGGCGGCGTTCTGGCCCACGCCATCGATAGCGAACCACACGCTTGCGTCATCAACGCTGAGCGCCGCGCCGGATAAGTCGATGACGATGGCGCCGGATTCGCGGGCGGCGGGGAGGTTGCGCTCGGTGAACGCCGCGGAGCCGGTGAAGAAGACCAACTTCGCGCGAACAAAGCTGCCGTCCTCGACGGGCTGGATGACGGCAGGTTCGCCGGCAGCTTCCGTGAGGGTGCCGACGGCGGTCTCTTCGTCGAGGAGAGAAAAATCCCAGCCGGCGAAGCGGCTTTCTTCGAGGAGGGACTTGAGTTCGGCGCCGAGGAGGGAAGACGCGCCGGCGATTACGATTCGTTGGGAGTCCCGGAGAATGGGCATTGAATCACGCGGTCCGTGAAGCGACGCGGTGGCGAAGGACGCGAATAAGTTGCACAACGAGGCCGCCCACGACGTAGCAGGAAGCGAAGAGAGTCAGAACGACCTCGGAGTATTTCCAGACGACGGCGACGAACAGGCACAAGAGAACGATGGCGAGAGAAGGCTGGCGGCGGGTCCAGGGGACGTCCTTGAAGCTGTAGTAGCGAACGGTGCTGGTCATGAGCGCGCCGAGGGCGGCGACGACGAAGAGCCAGACCATCGCCCAACGCTCGTCGTGCAGCGGAGTTTTCAAACCGTGCACGAAGGCGGCGATAACGCCGGCGGCGGCGGGCGTGGGAAGGCCGACGAAATTCTTTGAGCTGCCGGGCGCCATGCCCTGCACGTTGAAGCGCGCGAGCCGCCAGGCGCAGCAAATCAGGAAAAGGAGGCAGCAAATCCAGCCCACTTGGCTGATTTGCTCGACGGCGAGGGTGTCTTGCCCGGGCAAGCTGCGCACGCCCCAGGCGTAGGCCATGAGCGCAGGGGCGACGCCGAAGCTGACGACGTCGGCGAGGGAGTCGAATTGGACGCCGAATTCGGAGGTAGTGCCGGTCATGCGGGCCACGCGGCCGTCCAGCGAATCAAAGAGGATTGCGAAGCCGATGGCTTTGGCGGCGCGATCGAATTCTTCAGGACCGCCCACGAAGGAGGCGACCACGGCGTAGTAGCCGCAGAGCAAATTCGCCACCGTGAACATGCTGGGCAGCAGAAAAATGCCGCGGCGCAGTTTTGTGCTGCGCAGCCGGCGTTCCTTGAAGGGAATTTCTTGCTGCTCGAATTCAGCCATCTTTATGTTCGTTTCTCAGCCGTCGAGAGATTTTCTTCCAAGGAAACTTGTCTTTGTGCGCGAGGTTGTGTCGATTTTGCGCGTGGCGGCCAATAGGCGACGACGCTGGAGCCGCCTTTTACGTGATCGCCGACTTTTACGAGCAGCTCGGAATCGCGGGGGAGCCAAAGGTCGGCGCGGGAGCCGAAGCGGACGAGCCCGATGCGTTCACCGCGGGCTACACGGTCGCCGGCTTTTTTCCAGCAGACTACGCGACGGGCGATGAGTCCCGCGATTTGCTTGAAGATGATCTCGCCGGAGTCGGTGGCGAGAGTGATCACGTTTTGCTCGTTGTGAGTGGAAGCGGATTCGCGCATGGCGGCGGCGAATTTGCCGGGGCGGTAGTTCATGCTCGTGATTATGCCTGCAGCGGGGGAGCGATTGACATGCACGTTCCAGATGGCGAGGAAGACGGAGATGCGCTTGCCGGGGCGGCCGGCGTTTTCTTCGTCGGTTGCCACGACGACGCGGCCGTCTGCGGGAGAAACGATGGCGCCGGCGTCAGCGGGAATGACGCGGTCCGGATCGCGGAAGAAATAAAAGATGAACGCGGCCAGGAGGAGAAGGAGTGTGCCGGCAATCGTCCAGCGGAAAAGAAGCGCGAAGCCGCTGAGAGCCAGGGGAGGTAGACCGAAGTAGTAGCCTTCTTTGACCATGCTTCCCCGACAATATCACAGCAACGGCATTCGCGGTTTCACTACTCTGACCGGTTGTGAGAAGAACGATGCGCTTCGACGGCCGACGCGACATCTTTGGCAAAGTCCGGGTCGATAGTCGCGGACGAGTCCTCGGGGAGCAAAGCTATGCATTCAGAGATAGTGCGTCGAACTGGTTCGGGTGGACGAAGAACGGCAATGGGACGCTTGTCCCTTTCAATGACAATTTCCGTGCCCGCTTGCACCCGTGCCAGCAGAGTTGCGACGTCAGTTGCCGCTGCCTCCGATTCGGAGATGTGGAGCGCACGCTTTGCCATAGAAATAAGTAGACACGGCTAGCTACTAGGGCAGGGCATGAAAGCCAGAGTGCCTGCGCTCGCTGCGGAGTGGTTTGGTTAGAGCGGTGCGCTATTGCGAATGCGAGCGGGCTTGGATACGCGAGGCAATCCGCTCCATTTCATCCTTGCAGTAGAGCTTCATTTTCTTGAGCTTGATTTCTTCTAACAGGTCTTCTGAATTCAGGTAGGGAGTTGCGGAGAGTTTTTGAAGTTCTGCTTCGTACTTGGAGTGTTGCTCTGCCAGACGCTGATACTCGGCGTCTGTTTCCAGGAGTATGTCCCGAGGGTACCTTTGCGCACTTGCCGCCATTGGCCCTCCTTTTGAGTTGTATGTGGCTACCTCATGAACGCACGTTAACACAAAGCGCGGCGAGGTCAAGAGGGAAGGTCTGGTAATTTCGTCCTAGCCGTCGGAATCTGTGAGTCTTCTCAGCATGCACAAGGCGTCTTCGTCCGGGTTATGGTAATAAGCCGTGCGGCGGCCGCAGGGGACGAAACCGTGGCGGTTGTAAAGGTTGCGGGCGGGGAGGTTCGATTCGCGGAGTTCGAGGAATACGCGGGCGATGGCGGAGCGGCGAAAGCCGTCGAGGGCAGCCTGGAGGAGGGCGGAGGCGATCCCCCTGCGGCGGAAATCGCGATGGACGGCGATATTCAGGATTTCCGCTTCGCCGGCGGCTTGGCGGGCGGCGACGAAGCCGACGAGTTGGCCATTGCGTTCAACTTCGCAAACGAGGACAACGCCGCCGGGCGAGTCGGCTAGCTTGGGGTAGCTTCCGGGTGGCCACTGGGCGGTTTCCGTGGAGTCGCGCAGAATCTCGGTGATGGCCGGGGCGTCGGGTGCGCGGAAGGCACGTATTTTCCAAGCGAGGGCGGCTGGAGGCTTCTGTTCAGCGGCCATGGCCGGATGGGCCCTTCCAGAAAAGTTCGGCGTCGGATTGACGGACGTAATTGGCGTCGAGGGATAAGGCGTCGGTGAGGCAGTTTTGACGGGCGAGGCGATAACCCATCTGGCCGATGCGTGGGGCGAGAAGCGCGGAAACCTCTTGCACGGTTTCGTTTAGGGCAAGCCGGGAAGACCACTGTTGGGTCTGTGTCAGGCAGTTGACATCGGTGGAGAGCCAATCGATCTTTTCCGATTTGGACTTCTCGGCGCACCACTCGAGGAATTTGTCAGGCGCGATGACCATTTCTTCGTCAACCCGTTCCAGTAATGCGGCTTGACGGCGATACAAGGCTGCGAAAATCTGGTTGCGCCGTGCGTCAATGAAAGCAGCGACACAGGGAGAGGAGCCTGTACTCGCGGCGGCGACGGCTTCGAGGCGGGAGACGGCGGCGATGGGGCGGCCGTAGACCTCGCTCCAAGCTTTCACCGTGGTGAGGCCTACGCGGACTCCGGTAAACGAGCCGGGGCCTGCGGTGACAGCGTACAGCTCGATATCGCGCAGCGTGAGCCCCGCGGGCGTTAGAACACGGCTGATAGCGGGAAGAAGCCAAGAGGAGTAGTCCTCCGCAGTGGTGTGAGGCTCGGTGTGCAAAACCGACTCATCGCGCAGGAGCGCGATGCCGCCACGGGCGTCGCAAGTGTCCAGGGCTAAAATTAGCACGATGCGCATTCTACTTCAGATTTTTGCGGCACGTCCCGTATCCTATTCTGCTGCTTGCATTTGCAGCGATTGGCGGGGTTCACGACAATCGTCGGGAAGTTTCGGAATTAGGGCGCAGGCAAGAGCAATTCTGGTACCAAATTGGTATGTGGAAATCTCTAAACTCCTGATTCCAGAGGATATACCTTGACTCATGGAACACAAAGCCTTACAGTGATTGGTGTATGCCTAGGGGGGCAACCGAAGCTATGGATTACAAAATCGGCGACAAGGTTGTATATCCGAATCACGGCGTGGGCTTAGTCGAGCAGATTAGTTATGGAGTTTTGAACGGGCGAACGGAACGGTACTTCATGATTCGCATTGTTTCCAGCGGTTTGCGAGTGATGGTTCCGCAGTCGAACGCTGAATCCGTCGGATTGCGAGCCGTAATTCGTTCTAACGACGCGACTAAGGTGCTGGGATTCTTGGAGAAGGGCAAGCTGAATTCGCACCACGATTGGAAGCATCGGTTCAAGGAAAATTCCGAGCGCATGCGCACGGGTTCCCTCCTGGAAGTCGCCGTAGTCCTCAAAAGTTTGGTTTCCCTCAGCAGGAGCAAGCCGCTTTCCTTCCGCGAAAAGAAAATGTTGGAGCGCGCCAAGTATTTGTTAGTGAGCGAGATGGCAACGGCGCGAAACACAACCTCAGAGTCAGCCGAGGGCTTGGTAGTGAAGTCGCTGGCGAAGGCGAAGTTGCAGTTTCCTTTGATGACCGAAAAATTTGAATAGGTTTGGGTTTTGCGATTTTCGGCGGGCGCCTTCGGGTGGCCCGCCGTTTTTGTTTTGTGGCGGGAAAATTGGAGTTAGGCAATCAGCGGAAGCGGATTTTCTGGTGATCAACTTTTGAATTCAATCGCTTGCCACAAACTAGAAGTTATCTCATAAACACGTTCAAGTCATTTTGGGCTTGTGAGTTATGCAAACTAGCGTAAATCGAAAGCATGGACTTGACCGCGGCGCAATGGGAAGTACTCAGGCCTTTGCTCACTCCCAAGCGACGTTTCGACGGTCGAGGTCGGCCTTGGCGCGATGCGCGAGCGGTGCTGAACGGAATTCTCTGGGTTTTGCGCACCGGTGCTCCTTGGCACGATTTGCCCGACCGCTACCCACCCTATCAAACCTGCCATCGCCGTTTTCAGCAGTGGCAGCGCGACGGCACGCTGACTCGACTGTTGCACGCGCTGGCCGAAGACCTGCGGGCGCGTGGCAAACTCGATCTGTCAGAGACCTTCATCGACGCCAGCTTCAGTTCGGCGAAAAAAGGGGCGCTGCTGTCGGCCCGACTCGCCGCGGAAAAGGCAGTAAAACATGGCGATCGCAGACCGCCATGGTCTTCCTGTCGCCTGCAGCATCGCCAGCGCTTCGCCGCATGAAACGAAGCTCGTCGAAGCCACCGTCGAGCAACTTTTCACGCGAGCCAAACCACAGCGCATGATCGGGGACCGCGCCTACGACAGCGATCCGCTCGACCAGCGTCTCCGGCAAAAATACCGCATCCGGCTCATCGCGCCTCACAAGTACAATCGCCGCCGGAAAAGCACCCAGGACGGCCGTGAACTGCGCCGTTACTGCCGCCGCTGGAAAATTGAGCGCCTCTTCGCTTGGCTCCACAACTTCCGCCGACTGGTCAGCCGCTGGGAACATCATGAAGCCAATTTCCTCGGCATGCTGCAACTCGGCTGTCTCGTCATCCTCCTGAGGCATTTATGAGATGGCCTCTAGCTATTCCCGGGTTGGGCTCACCATTGATCCAAGCTATAGGTGACTCGGCAAAATAAAGAAACTGAGAATCTCGCCCGATAAGTTCCGCTTTGCCCGTCACTCGCCAGCAAACCAAGATAAGATGTTGGGAGCACGGCGATACGGTGCGATTTCGGGCTGCGATGAATCTTGAAGCACATCAGCGGGCGGTTGTCTCGGACTATCGGGAATTCCCAGTTCCCACACACCTTGCGGACTATTTTTTGTGCTTTTGGACACAGGCGTTCGTCGGCGTCGGGGAGTATGCGCATCGCGTACTCCCCGACGCCTGTGTCGACATTGTGTTTATCAACGACGATCCTCCGGTCGTGGTTGGCCCATGGACCGATCCGTTTGTAGCTCGGTTCGCGGCCGGCACGAAGATTGTTGGTGTGCGTTTGCATCCTGGGCACGCGCCTAGAGTGCTCGGCATGCCTGCGACGGAACTCCTCAACCGATCTGCGCCCCTAAGTGACGTTTGGCGCATAAACCGTGCACGATTTGCACCTGTTCTTGATAAAGCAAGGTTTGCTTCACGAAGATCAGCGCTCGTTGAAGCTCTCCTTCGCGTCACCGCGCTGGCCGCGCCACCTGACCGCGTGGTTTTGGCAGGTATCCGATGGCTTGCGTGCCACCCGCATGGCCGAGTTGAGCAGCTCAGTCGATGGATCGGAATCAGCGACCGGCAGCTGCATCGGCGATTCTCGGCCGCCGTTGGTTATGGTCCGATATCGCAAGCAGGCCACGTGCCCAGCAGTCTTTAGCGGACCTGGCTGCGGTTGCGGGTTATGCCGATCAAGCGCACATGGCACGCGAAGTCCGACGCTTTTCCAATTGCACGCCGACCATTTTGCTCCGATCCGCCGAGTGTACACTGCGCATCTCCGATTTATTCAAGACTGACCACCCTGTTCCAAACTACCTTTGAAGTCGATGACTCGAAGAGAGCTGTTGGTAGGGATGGCGGCAGCGCGCATTGCCGCTTTTATTTCAGGAAGAGGAGATGCCATGCACGGTACCGGAAACATAAAGATTCTGTTCATCGCAGGCTTTGGTCCGATCGTTCGAGAAGAGGTCGAAAGTCGCAAGCTCTACAGGGAGGCCCTCGGCATCCCCTTCAAAGAGGAGACTGACGGCTATCTTCATACGGAAGCTCTTAGAGGCGCAAAAAGTTTCGCCCTGTGGCCGCTTTCTCAGGCGGCGCAGTCCTGTTTTGGCAAAGATTCCTGGCCTGACGACATTCCTGCACCACAAGCGTGGCTTGAGTTTGACGTTGACAGCGTCGAAACGGCAACGGCGCATCTTGAATCGCGAGGATATCGAATGCTTATCAAGAACAAGAAAGAACCATGGGGCCAAACCGTTAGTCGTTTCATCGCACCGGAGGGATTGCTGGTCGGCATGACTTTCACTCCATCGATGCGAGAAAAGAAATAGTCCAAGCCATGCTCAAGGATCCGATTGCCGGCGCGGATGAAGAGTTCTGAGTTGTCGGCAACCCTTACCTAAGCGTTTTACGTCAGAGTTGCCCGTGATTCGCTCAGAATCGCCGGACATAAGCTAATTCGATTGTAGGAATCGCCGAGCAGTCATCGTAACGTTTCGCTGTCCAGCTCCGGACGGCACAATGTGCAAAAACGACAAAGATTGGGGGGGGACGCTAAGAGTCAGGCGGCTTGGTCTAGGAGCGTTCGACCTTGGGCGTCGACTGAGCTCCTAGCGGTTCGCGGAAAGGATCCATCGGAATCGGCGCGTA